>Ga0075421_100000754_pt1 | contig 35572 bp, 29 predicted proteins | sample SoiMetdeltSBSDD5_FD_75292 | JGI IMG/M metagenome (GOLD analysis project Ga0075421, IMG submission 75292) | Bulk soil microbial communities from a Populus tree surrounding site in Tennessee, USA - Soil MetaG P. deltoides SBSDD5 | ecosystem: Environmental > Terrestrial > Soil > Tree plantation... | reverse complement strand
TCCCTGATTGAGGCCATAATGCCACGGGGAAACCCACCAGCCGTAAGGATTGCCTGGCTGGCCGGGATGGGTCGGATTGAAGGACGCCTTAAAACCGTACCGATTAAATTTCTTCAATTTTGCTTGATGAATGCAATACTCGAGAGCCGGCAGAATTATTTCGGGCGCAAAGGGCAATGATGCCGCCAGCGCCCAGGGAGCTAGGGTTCCGTCGTCAGGTCCATAGGGAACACCCCGGGCTATATAATCGAAGAAGCGCCGTTCGATTCCATTCAGTTTCAGCGTATCCGGTCCAGGACCCTCGCTTGCGGTGATTCCAAAGCAGTGTGGCCCGTAATCGGCAAATTTCAATGGATTGTCAATCGCATATCGTTGCTGCACATAAGTGGCGCGACGGCTGTTCTCGAAGTAATCAAGCCCTCTGCTCCGCATGTGCTGATCCTGGATACCGCGAAAGTCGATCCACACATGCGAAAGCTGGTGCGTGAACAACGGCCCGGCGTACAAATATTTAAATCCGTAACATTGTTTCCAGCGATAGGTAGAAGTCCACGCGTTGTAGCTGGTGTCGGGAAGAGGATGGGTCGGTGATCCAAGTCCCAGAACATAGAGGAGCAGAGCTTCATCATAGCCTTCCCAACGGTACTCCAGAAATCCGCTTTCAGGCCGCCATCCATGCGTGACTGTTTGGCCGCCGTTTTGCGCCCATTGCCAATCCGCGCGAGAGTAGAGCGCTTCTGCAATCTTCCGAATTTCCTTCTCTCCAGGCTCTGAAGCATTGAAGAACATGGCGGCTGTCAAGGCTCCCGCAAACAAAAATGCGCTGTCCACCGTCGAAAGTTCACAGTTCCAGGCACGACGGCCAGTGTTCATGTCGAGAAAGTGATAATAAAATCCCTTATAGCCGCTTGCATCTGGTTCAGGATTCTGAGGGCTATTCCAAAGGAATTGAAGCGTCATCAAGGTGCGTTCTGCCGCTTTCGTGCGTGTCATGAATCCGCGCTCGACACTGGGCGGATAGCAAGCCAACGCTAGGCCGGTAGCAGCAATACTGGCTGGCCAATTATCTGCTGTCTTGTCGATCACTAGTCCGTTCGCCGGATTGGTCTCGTGCAAAAAATAGGCGAATGTTTCCTTCTGAAGCTGAAGAAGTTCGGCCTCGACCTTCATAGCGTCATATTTCACATTGGTTTTTCTGCATGTCTCGATCGCTATCTGCTATGCGAGGTGCTACATCCGACGTGCTGTTGGTAAAGACAGGTGTGAAGCCACCGCCTGGCGTGCGAAAATTTGTGGTCTGGCCCTGATATAGTCGGGCGGTGATGAACTGCACTGCACCGTCATATACGTAATTGCGTACGTCAAACTTGAGGGCCTGGGCAGTCGGAGTGCGCGACATTAAGCGCTTGCTCGGAGGCACTAGGGCCTGCGCAACATAGTCTCCAGCCGTGATCTGTCCCCATACCTTCTTGGTCAGCTTATCGCCTCGGTAAGCGGCCCTACTGCCGAAACCCTCGGCGGGCTTGAAGAACAGCTTGTGCCGGTCTGCCCATAGAGCCTCTGCATTGGATCCATCGACGTTGCGCGTTTGTGGAATGCCGCTCAAAAGCGTGTTCTTGATGTCTTCGGGAATGCCCAGCACCTCCAGACGCTCAGGATCGCTAAGTACGACGAGGTTACGTTTATTTGCAAATAGTGCATGGAGTCGCGGATTGGGCGTCAGAACGATCGCATTCCGTAGATAAGCCTCACGCAACGGCGCATGTGCTGGTTCTTGCATCATGAAATCAGTCAACCGATTGTAGACCAAGTCGACTGGTTCTTCTCCGTGCCAAAGGACACTGTCGTGCAGCTGCAGGGCTGCCGGATCACAAATGACTGCATCTACACCGTGCCTCCGGAAAAGCTCTTTGAAGAGGATGAATTCAGGGTAGAGATACTGATCTTGAGGCCGCTCATCGACTATCGCGATGTGTCGTAAGGTTTGGTCATTACGAGCCAGCCGCCATTCGTTGAGAAACATGGCAAAGAAAGTTTGCTCTAGGACTTCGAAGGCAATAGGTCCAGTCGCCAGGCCTGCAACCTCAGGGCAACAAGACTTCTGTACACGAGCGAGGCGCGCATTGAGCAGTGCACCCCCCGCATTGGTGTTTATTTCGATGAGCTGTGGTCCACCTTCAGCCACATGGAAATCATAACTTAAGAACACTCCCTTCGCGTTATTTACAGGCTCACGCGCCACTTCCGGCGCCCATTGAAGAACAATTTGCTGGTAACCAGGCCGAGCTATCACCGCTTCTATCGCATGAATGATTGTCGTCATGCGGTCAAGGTGATTCCGGGAAATGAATACAGGCATCGATGCGAACATGTTGTGCAACAGCAGACCACGTAACTCTGTGGCCTGTTCGAACTGTCGTTTCAATTCATCCACATCAACGCCGATGCAAAAGCAGTTGCTGTTCAGGTTCTCCACTCCTTGCGATTGGGCCGTCCCGCTAGGCTGCATGTGCAACCCATTTCCAATTTCGGATTTCTGGCATGTCATCACCATGCTCGCGGATGTATAAATAATGCTCCCTCAGCTTGTTACGAATGATTTCAGCAACGCCTGCGGCTCGCGACTGAAGTTTCGGCACTCGCTTGATCACCGCTTCTGCCAAATGAAAGCGGTCAATGCCGTTTAGAACGGCCATGTCGAACGGTGTCGTCGTCGTGCCTTCTTCATTGTATCCATGGACGTGGAAGTTTGGATGATTGGTTCGGCGATAGGTCAATTGATGGATCAGCGACGGGTATCCATGGTAAGCAAAGATAACCGGCTTATCGGTGGTAAAAAGAGCATCGAACTCTTTGTCGCTCAGACCATGCGGGTGCTGGCTTTCCGCCTGCAGCACCATTAAGTCCACGACATTGATCACACGAATCTTGAGCTCGGGAAGGTGCTGCCTGAGGATCATTACAGCGGCAAGTACCTCCATTGTCGGCACATCGCCAGCGCAAGCCATGACGACATCAGGCTCGTAGCCTTCGTCGTTGCTGGCCCACGTCCACACTCCAATACCTGCCGCGCAGTGAAGAAGGGCAGTTTCCATATTCAGCCATTGCGGGGCAGGCTGCTTGCCGGCGACGATAACGTTCACATAATTGCGACTTCGCAGGCAATGATCGATAACGGATAGTAGTGTGTTTGCATCGGGCGGCAGATAAACGCGGATTATATTGGCTTTTTTGTTTACCACGTGATCAATGAAGCCAGGATCCTGATGGCTGAAGCCGTTGTGATCCTGGCGCCACACATGCGAAGTGAGCAAATAAGTTAGGGACGCTATTGGCTTCCTCCAGGGGATTTCGCGGGTCACCTTCAACCATTTGGCGTGCTGATTGAACATGGAATCGATGATGTGGATGAAGGCTTCATAGCAAGAGAAGAACCCGTGACGACCCGTGAGCAGATAACCTTCGAGCCATCCCTGACAGAGATGTTCGCTCAAAACTTCCATCACCCGCCCATCTGGCGAAAGGTGTGTATCGTTTTCGTCGATATTTCCCATAAAGACACGATCCGTAACTTCGAACACAGCAGACAATCGGTTTGATGCGGTTTCGTCTGGGCCGAAAATACGAAAGTTGTGCTGGGCTAGATTCAGTTTCATTACATCGCGAAGGAAAACACCGGCCACGCGGGTCGCCTCAGCTTCCGCCGCACCTGGTAGCGGAACCTTCACAGTGTAATCCCGGAAGTCGGGCAATAGCAGATCCCGTAAAAGCACCCCCCCGTTTGCATGTGGGTTCACTCCCATGCGGCGATCACCTTTCGGCGCGAGCTCGACGAGTTTGGTCTTTAGCTTGCCAGCTTCATCGAATAATTCCCCCGGGGCGTAACTTCTCAGCCAACTTTCGAGCATCTCGAGATGGGCAGGATTTTCCGCGAGACTCGCTAGAGGTACTTGATGTGAACGCCAGGAGCCTTCGGTTTTTAATCCGTCTACTGCTGCAGGCCCAGTCCAGCCTTTCGGTGTTCGCAGAATGATCATGGGCCAGGCGGGACGCTTTTTTAAAACTTGGCTCCGTGCTTCCAATTGGATTCGACCAATTTCCCCCACGATACGGTCAAGTGCCGCCGCCATCTGTTGATGAACACTGTCGGGATCATTGCCTTCTACAAAATACGGTTGATAGCCGTAGCCTTGAAAAAGCGCATCGAGTTCTTCATGGCTGATGCGGGCCAAGACTGTCGGGCTGGCGATCTTGAAACCGTTTAAATGCAGGATTGGCAGAACTGCACCATCACGGGCAGGGTTAAGAAACTTGTTCGAATGCCAACTGGTCGCGAGAGCACCAGTTTCGGCCTCGCCGTCACCCACAATGCAGGCCACTAGCAGATCGGGATTGTCGAATGCCGCCCCATAAGCGTGCATTAAAGAATATCCGAGTTCACCCCCTTCGTTTATCGAGCCCGGTACTTCGGCTGAAACGTGGCTGGGTATACCGCCGGGAAAAGAAAACTGCGTGAACAGTTTTTTTAGACCATCTTCATCTTGCGAAATGTGCGGATAATATTCGCTGTAAGTTCCTTCCAAATACGTATTGGCTACCAGTCCCGGACCTCCGTGTCCAGGTCCGGTGACATAGATCATGTTGAGGTCATATTGGTTGATAATGCGGTTGAGATGGACATAGATAAAATTGAGTCCGGGTGTCGTACCCCAATGGCCGAGCAATCGCGGCTTCACATGCTCAGGCTTTAGCGGCTCTTTGAGAAGCGGGTTGTCATATAGGTAGATCTGGCCCACTGACAGATAATTGGCTGCTCGCCAATAGGCGTTCATCCTCTCTAGGAGCTCTGGCGCAAGAGGTTCAGTCACGGATTTTGACTCTTGATGCATGGCTTCAATGGTTTCCATTATGATGTTGTCGAGGCTGTTGCAGTCGTCACATCTAAATCTGCAGTCACGTTGTTGGAGTGATCTCCCAGTCGCGTGCGCTTCAGTAAAAGAGCATTGAGCGCCACAAGAGCCGAGCTCCCGGACATTGCCAGGGCAGCGATTTCGGGGCTGAGAACAAAGGGATAGAACACACCTGCGGCGAGCGGGAACGCGATGAGATTGTAACCTGTTGCCCACCAGAGATTCTGATGCATCTTTCGCAAGGTTGCGCGCGACAATTCTACAGCCCTCACAACGTCATGCGGATCGCTTCGCATGAGAACCACATCGGCACTTTCGATTGCCACATCGGTCCCGGCGCCGATGGCAAAACCCACATCTGCCTGGATAAGCGCGGGAGCATCATTCACGCCATCACCAACCATGCCAACCTTGAACCGCTGCGCCTGTAACTCCTTAAGCTTCTCGGCTTTTTGACCGGGTAGCACGTCCGCAAGCACAATATCCATCCCGAGGTTATCGGCAATTCGCTTCGCCGTGCCGGCGTTGTCACCGGTGAGCATCGCCACTCGCGTACCGCGTTGGCGCAATCTCTCGACAGTCGCTTTGGCAGTTGGTCTTGGCGCATCGGCAATGGCTATAAGACCGAGCGGCGCGCCGTTCACCGCAAGGTACACGACAGTACGGCCCGCCCCTTTCAGAGATTCAGCCTTCTCAGCCAGGCTGGAGAAATCAATCTTCTCTTCCTCCATAAGTCGTCGGTTTCCAAGGAACACGCGCTTGCCTTCGACTTCAGCCCGCGCACCTTTGCCTTCAAGGTTCAAAAAACTCTTGACTTCCGGCAACTTCAACCCCTCTGCACGCTCGACTATTGCCAGTGCCAATGGATGATCAGAGCCTTTGTCAACTGCAGCTGCGATTCTAAGGACCTCGTCTGTCGCGACATTGGCTACCGGGACGACTTCGACCACCTTAGGCTGGCCCATCGTCAGGGTGCCGGTCTTATCGAAGACGATCACATCAAGCTTGGTGGCCTCTTCCAGAGCTCCGGCATTCTTGAACAGAATTCCGTGGGATGCTCCAAGGCCTGTGCCGACCATCACTGCCATCGGCGTTGCAAGTCCGAGCGCATCAGGACAGGCAATAACAAATACTGTGATAGTCAGTGTCAGCGCAAACAGAAGCGATTGCCCTAGCCACCAATACCAAACGGTGAAGGTTGCAATACCAATGACGATTGCGGCTAATACCAGTATTTGCGAAGCTCGGTCGGCGAGGAGTTGTGCGGGCGCCTTGGAATTCTGCGCCTCCTGGACGAGCTTGATAATCTGTGCAAGCGCGGTATCAGCACCGATCTTTGTCGCTCGATAACGCAGGGTGCCGCTCTTGTTGATGGTCGCACCCGTGACGATGTCCCCCACCCCCTTGGTGACCGGCATTGACTCTCCAGTCAGCATGGATTCATCAACTGCCGATTCGCCTTCGACGACCTCACCGTCGACAGGTATCTTGTTGCCGGGCCGCAAAACTACAATGTCGCCGACGGCGACCTCTGCCGTGGGAACCTCAATCTCTTTGTCGTTGCGCAAAATCGTCGCCATCGGAGGCGCTAAATCGAGCAGTGCACGGATGGCGGCGGAGGCACCAGCTCGTGCCCGCATTTCGAGCCAATGGCCAAGCAGAATGAAAACAAGAAGGACAGCAGAGGCTTCGTAAAATTGCTGCCCTTCGAAAAAGAATGTGGCTCCGAGACTGAAAAGATATCCCGTGCCGACGCTCAGCACAACGAGCACCGCCATGTTGAGAACGCCGTTGCGCAGGGCGCGCCAAGCGGCAACAAGGAATGGCCAAACTGGATAGATGATCGCAGCGCTGGCAAAGAAGAACATTACCGCGTTTCGGTCGAGACCTGACGGAGGCCTTATCCATGGGTCTGCCATGCCCATGGGTGCCATCGCGAACAGTGGAATGGTGAAGATGAGACTGACCAGGAAGCGGTTGCGCATATCCCTGGCCATGTTGTGGATATCCATGTCCGCACCATGTCCCATTTCATGCGCCATAGCGTCGGCTTTCTTTGCAGCGGCGGCAACCTGCGATTCATGGCGAGTATGGTCTGGAGCGGCGGAAACTGTTCTTGTCAGAGTTCTAGGGTCTTCCGGTGCACAAATATGTCGCGGCAGTTGCTCGCCAGTGCAATGATACCCGCACTGGCGAACTTCGTTTTCGAGCGTTGCAAGGTCGGTGTTCCTTTCGTCAAAAGTGACCGTGGCACTTCCCGCAACATAATTGACTTCGGCTTTAAGCACGCCCGGTAGCTTGGACAGTTGCTTCTCGACGCCCAGTGCACTCAGAACGGAAATTAACCCGCTGACATCAATGGTCACGGTTTTCATATGCTGATCCCACGAGGAGAACCACGCACGCGGAATGCCGCGCCCACGGACGGGCCAACTTATTTCGTCCAACCTTTTTTGCGCGGACAGCCGCAGCCTATTGCGGGTGCTGCTTCAGCCACTCCTGCATTTCAGCGATCTCCGCTTCTTGTGCCTTGATAATCTCTTGGGCCCACGTCTTGACGCGCTCATCCTTTCCATGTTGAAGGGCAGCTCGGGCCATATCAATGGCGCCTTGGTGGTGGGGTATCATGGCTCGCACAAAAGCGATGTCGGGGTCACTCGCCTGAACAGCCTGCATCATTGGAGCGTCCATTTTTTTCATTGCCTGCATATAGGATTTGCCTGCTTCGGACATTCCTTGCGGACTCATGGGCATTTGCATCATATTTCCCTGTCCCATTCCTCCCTGCATCATCTGCATCATCTGCATCATCTGCATCATTTGCATCATCTGTTGCATCATAGGCATCATATCTGCACATTGCTGGGGCAGAGCTGTCGGAGAGGATTCCTCGTGGTGTTGATCCGTTTGCGCCCAAGTCGTCCCAGGCAAGGCCAGCAGCGCAGCAAACATTATCAATCGAAGGTGAGCTTTCATCGTGAAATTCCTTTCAGGCTTCAGGATCCGGGTTTGCCAAGCGCGAGGTTGACTATTTTCGTCGCTTAAGCGTCAGCGAATTCGAGATGTCAGTGGCATCTTAAGAAGCTTGATCGGACTCAGGGGGGCTCTGGTAGAGCCTCAGGATCGATTCCTCGGTGGAAATCCAAGGCCAGGTACATGAAACGAAGGAGGGCCACAGTTGCAGGCGACTTCTCAAATGTGCCAGCCAACACGCCCGACCCGCAGCACCCACTCATCAAGTGTAACGAATGCGAGGGACAAGTTTCAGTGCAGCTGGTATTATCGCAAACATCATCAGACCCATAAGACTCAAGACAGGCAGTACAATCCGCTATCCACTCCGAATGGTCTCCCCCGACCAAGGAACCTGCCTTAGCCGGCATAACCAGAATAAGAGCCGCCATTAGTATACTGAGGAGAACGCAAATAGATCTCATCTCTTACATTCAGCGTGTGCCTGCTTTGGTCAATGCCCAGAACACCACAAGCGGACACGCCAACAGCACGGCGGCACTTACAGCTGCCCAAAATGTCATCCCATAAACCCAAAGCACCAAAGCAATTCCCAGCAAGCTAATAATAGGGCAAACCCAATACAACCGCTTTAGCAATCCTGCGACTTTATTTCACTCAACATTTAACCTCGTAGTCGTCTTAATTGTTCTAATATTCATTGCAGATCCATCTTCTCGTAGCTCAGTGGCGAACAATGTGGGCGTTCTTCTTATGGGTCATTGAGATAGATCAAACACGAGATATGCGTTTTGGACTATGGAGATTAGTGACTTGCAGCTGATCAAAGCAGCCCTGTGTCTGACAAATTTGTGGGGATGAAACTTGCCTCAGAATCATCAAAAGGTAAGTGTGCAGCCGCGAAGAAATTTCCTAGTCTCACGCTCGGGTTTTGTTCTTCTCGGCTTTCTTGCGGTCGCGATCGCATTACTTTTTACCGAACACCGAGCTCATGTGCTTGGTGCGTTCGTCTATCTTCCCGTGCTGCTTTGTTTCGTTATGCACATGTTTATGCACGGTAAACACGGACACGAAAACCACGAGCGCCAGGATCGCCATGGGAGCGGACCATGAACGTCGCGATTCCTGCCTACGGTCTGTGGAGCCTCGTGATCGTAAATTCCATCGTGTTTATTCTGTTTGCTTATAGCTTTTTCAAGCCGCGGACCCCAAGAGATTGGAGGTCATTTGGCGCATTCAGTGCATTTCTGGTGGCGTTGTTCGCCGAGATGTATGGATTTCCGCTCACAATCTATTTCCTATCTGGGTGGCTGCAGAGTCGTTACCCAAGCATCGATTGGTTTTCTCATGATGCGGGCCATCTCCTCGAAATGCTATTTGGGTGGAAGATGAACCCGCACTTCGGTCCTTTTCATATACTGAGTTTCATACTGATTGGTGGGGGATTTATGCTCATCGCAGCGGCTTGGCGTTCGCTGTATGAGGCCCAGAAGGCGCACGCTTTAGCAGTATCGGGACCGTACAGCTATATCCGCCATCCGCAATATGCTGGCTTCATTTTGGTCATGTTCGGTTTCCTGATTCAATGGCCGACACTATTAACTCTCGCCATGTTTCCAGTTCTCGTTCTCATGTACGTTCGGCTGGCGCATCAAGAGGAGCATGAAGTCCGAGCAGAGTTTGGCAAAGCCTATGATCTTTATGCTTCGCAAACGCCAGCTTGGGTTCCGTGGTTTGGCTCTAGTCGCGGCGCACGCCCGTCGAAGGCGTGACTGCGCGGTTGTCTCACGTTGCTGGTGAACGGCCGCAACCTCTAGCCGCGGCTCCAAACAGCGTAATTCTGGTCATCAATAGCGGTTCTTCTAGCATAAAATTTGCCCTCTTCGCGGCGGAGGGATTATCACGGCTTTGGGCGGGAGCGATCAATCGGATCGGTCTGACAAAGAGTCAATTTCATGCAACGGACAGAACGGGTACCAAGATATTTGACAAGATTACAAATGTTCCCGATCACACGATAGCACTTAAACTGCTGCTCGATGCGGTGGATCGGCAATCATCGGGAACACGCCTGCTTGCAGTCGGTCACCGGGTTGTGCACGGAGGACAACGGTGCGATTGCCCGGTTCTGGTGACACGGGCCCTTGAAGTGCGCCTGCGCAAGCTTAATCCGCTTGCACCGCTGCACCAGCCGCACAATCTCGCCGGAATTGCTGCGGTTCGCCGCGCCCGTCGCAATATCCCGCAAGTAGCGTGCTTCGATACTGCATTTCATCACCGCTTGCCCAACCTTGCGCGACTCACAGCACTTCCACGAGAACTTTACAATCAGGGCATTCGGCGATATGGCTTTCATGGCTTATCGTATGAATACATCGTAGATGAACTTCGCCGAAACGAGATTGATGTAAGGAAAGAGCTGGTTATCCTTGCCCATCTCGGCAATGGCGCATCGATGTGTGCGCTAAAGGATGGCGCTAGTATCGAAACCACAATGGGATTTAGCACGCTGTCCGGATTGCCAATGGGATCGCGATGCGGTGATCTTGATCCTGGAGTTCTCCTTTATCTACTTGGCAAAAAGCATATGAGCGTTCAGCGCGTCCAACATCTCCTCTACGAGGAGTCGGGTTTGCTTGGCCTTTCGGAGCTAAGCTCGAATATGGAGGATCTCTTAAAACAACTCTCAAAGCCATCAGTCGCCGAAGCGGTTGAATTCTACTGCTATCAGGCGCGCCGGCAACTGGCAGCACTCACTGCATCATTGGGCGGTGTTGACCGTTTGGTTTTTACGGGTGGGATAGGGGCTAATGCTCCATTCATCCGTAAACAGATCTGCAATGGCCTGAAGTATTTGGGTATTGAAATTGATCAGGAGCGCAATGCTGAAGGTGCTCGACTCATTTCAAGCGATACTGGCAGAGTCGCAATAGAGGCATTCGCAACCGATGAAGAAATGATGATAGCCCGACACGTTTTTCATCTTACCGTGCACTCAGGCAAATCCACCGTTAGAAACTAGCAAATGAGCTCCTCGTGGATTATTTCCGTGCGCATATGCCGCGCTTAAGCAGAGCTCCACCCGGAAAGGTTCCGACGCATCAAGCGTAAGCCCCTCCGTGCCATCAGGTTTGTGGATACTCCTCGTTCTATCGATCGGATCGCCCAAGCACTTCAATGATCTCGGATATTTTCTTGCGCTGGTCGGTTTTGTTTCCACTTGTAATCGCATGCTCGACGCAATGGGCAACGTGATCGCGCAATATTTCTTCTTCTGCACGCCGAAGCGCCGCACGGATTGCGGAGATCTGCGTCACTATATCGATGCAATAACGGTCCTCCTCGACCATCCGAGAAAGACCCCTTACTTGACCTTCGATACGGCTAAGTCGTTTTAGTACTGCTAATTTGGTATTGCTCTGCATGGCTTGACGTATACCCCCGCCGGGTATAGATGTCAAGGGAACCGACATACCCCCATGGGTTTCACCCATGCCTTGGAGGAGGCTCAATGCAGAACCATAAGCACATCCACAGCGATGGCTCGCAGTGCCATTGCAATGATCAGCCAGATGAGTGTGCGCGAGGTGAAATGAAGGCGATCGATCCGGTCTGCGGCATGGAAGTTGATCCGCATCGGTCAAAGCACATCGCCGACTTTCAGGGTGAGACCTATCACTTCTGCTCCAACCGCTGTCGAGAACGTTTTGTCGCGGCGCCTGAGCAATATCTTGCCACATTGAACCACAAGCCTGCCCAGCATCCACCGAGCGGCAGCGACCCTCGTCTGGCAAAGGATCCTGTCTGCGGAATGGATGTAGATCCGCATACCGCCAAACACCGGGCGGAATATGCCGGCCACACTTATTACTTTTGCTCTGCGCGCTGTCGTGAGCGGTTCGTATCGGAGCCGGCAAGGTATTTGGCTCCCCAAGCAGCAAAGGTGCAGCCAGTTTCTGAAGGAACTATCTATACCTGCCCAATGCATCCGGAGATCCGACAGGTAGGACCTGGCACTTGCCCGATTTGCGGCATGGCGCTTGAACCCCTGATGGTTACGGCGGAGCTAAGTGCCAATCCTGAACTTGTCGATATGACGCGGCGGTTCTGGATTGCCTTGGTGCTCACAATACCCGTTGTAGCCTTGGAAATGGGAGGCGAGATCACGGGCCTGCGCGCTCTGCTTGGCGGGCAAATCTCCAACTGGGCTCAATTGGTCTTTGCGACGCCGGTCGTGCTGTGGGCCGGCTGGCCGTTTTTTGTGCGCGGCTGGAAATCTGCCGCCTCTCGCAATCTCAACATGTTTACGTTGATTGCCTTAGGTACGGGGGTGGCTTGGCTCTACAGCGTAGTGGCCACAGTGGCACCGGGACTATTTCCGCTGGCCTTCCGGGGGATGGATGGTGCAGTAGCAGTCTATTTCGAAGCTGCCGCGGTAATTACCGTCCTAGTGTTGCTGGGTCAGGTGTTGGAGCTGCGGGCTCGCGAGCAAACTTCCGGAGCTATTCGTGCACTTCTCGACTTAGCGCCGAAGACGGCGCGCAGGATCAAGGGCGATGGCTCGGAGGAAGAGGTTTCACTCGATTTGATTGGGGTTAGCGATCATTTGCGTGTTCGGCCCGGGGAAAAAGTGCCGGTCGATGCTACGGTCCTGGAAGGCCGGTCGTCGGTCGATGAGTCCATGGTCACCGGTGAGTCTATGCCGGTTACTAAGGACAAGGGCGAGCGGGTGATCGGCGGCACGATTAACCGTTCGGGGTCTCTCATCATCAAGGCCGAAAGGGTCGGCCGCGATACGCTCCTCGCCCGCATTGTTCAGATGGTGGCCGACGCGCAGCGCAGCCGAGCGCCCATTCAGCGTCTGGCTGATCAAGTCTCGGGCTGGTTCGTGCCATTGGTCATCGTGGTCGCCGTGGTGGCCTTTGTCGTCTGGGCGATATTTGGACCAGAGCCAAAATTGACCTTTGCCATGGTGGCCGCCGTAACGGTGCTTATCATCGCTTGTCCCTGTGCGCTTGGGCTCGCCACTCCGATGTCGATCATGGTTGGCGTTGGCCGCGGTGCCAGCGCCGGTGTGCTCATCAAGAATGCAGAAGCGCTCGAACGCATGGAAAAGGTCGATACGCTGGTTATCGACAAGACCGGCACGCTCACCGAAGGAAAGCCGTCGCTGATCGCCCTCAAGCCAGCTTCAGGGTTTACCGAAGACGAACTCCTGCGCCTTGCCGCCACTCTGGAAAAGGGAAGCGAACATCCGTTGGGTGCTGCCATCGTGGAGGCAGCGACCAAGCGTGGGCTGACGCTCGGCAATGCGGCCGACTTCGACAGTCCCACTGGCAAGGGTGTGCTCGGAATTGTCGAAGGGCACAAAATTTTGATCGGCAATGCGTCGTTCCTTTCCGAAAGGGGGATCGACAACAAAGTGCTGGCAAGAGAGGCAGATGCTCTGCGCCAAGATGGTGCCACTGCGATCTACATGGCAGTAGACGGCAAATTAGCCGGCATTTTCGCAATAGCTGATCCCATAAAGCTCACAACTCCGGACGCGATAGCTGCCCTTCACCGCGAAGGAGTCCGGACCGTGATGCTCACTGGGGACAATCGTACCACAGCTGAGGCGGTAGCGCGTAAGCTCGGCATCGATGAGGTGGAGGCGGAGGTTCTTCCTGATCACAAGAGTAAGGTGGTTCAACGGTTGAAAAAAGATGGCCGGGTCGTGGCAATGGCTGGCGATGGAGTGAACGATGCCCCTGCTCTCGCGGCAGCTGATGTCGGGATTGCAATGGGAACCGGCACCGATGTTGCCATTGAGAGTGCCGGCATCACCCTGCTCAAGGGCGATTTGACTGGGATCGTTCGGGCGCGCCGGCTCAGTCGTGCGACGATGCGCAACATTCGGCAAAATCTGTTCTTCGCTTTTATCTACAACGCGGCCGGAGTTCCAGTTGCTGCAGGCGTACTCTATCCCGTATTCGGCATTCTGCTGTCACCGGTGATTGCCGCTGCGGCAATGGCGCTTTCATCAGTGAGTGTCGTCGGAAACTCGCTAAGACTTCGACGCGTGTCACTCAACTGAAAATCCACAGATTAAGATCCGACGAAATAGTCGCCCTAGTACCTCGAGGAGAGCAACATGAGAGCCGACGCCGAGCATAAGATAAATGCCGGCGAAGGCTCTCTGGTCGCTATGGGGCCTTCGTTTTGCTCAGCCCCGATGAAATAGACTAAATTGACGCTCGGCGTCCGGTAATCTGCTCGATAAAAATTCGATAGAAGAGAGGTAGCAATGGATTTTCGCGGCCCTTAATGTCCTCTCTCGCAAGGCCTGGCTCCCACCAGATTTCTCGCTGCTGTAGAAGCTCATACGCCATTTCGCGAACGGGTCTCAAAGCTATTGTATCGGGTAGCTCCTCATAGCGGCCGAACACGACAATACTGCTCCAGTCTTGTGGTGTCTTGATCTCATCTACTTGCAAGCAAACAAATGGATTGGCTCCCATCCAGTCGATCTTCTGGCCCGGAGTTGAGAAGCTATAGATGTAACCCTTCTTAAAAGCGTAAAAGATCGGCACGATATAGGGTTGACGCCCCTTTACGCATGCCAGCCGACCTAAACGTATTTTGGTCAGCAGATTAATGCAGGCGTCTCTGCCAAGTTCTTCAATCTGCATAGCGTACTCTCGCGTAGTTAGACTCCTACGATGTATCACAGCAATTTGCCTGCGGTATCTCAGAATGAACGAATATATTGTTCGGCCTAAGGAAGACCCGCAGGGCCCTTATCTAAGGTCGCAGCGGATCAACTTTCTGGCGCGGCCAATGCCAGAGCATTTTCGAACCATCAGTATGGTTGTGATGACGATAAGCATCGCGCCTCGGCCCCCCGCTTCCGCCCAGCAACCGGTCACCAAGAGGACGGAGTTCAAGCAAAAGCGCTGAACTGAGTGCCCGCCTGGTGCACAGCTAAGGATTTAAGTTGCTGATTATTTTATGTTGTCGTTCCAGTCCATCATGGGGGCGATTGAGAAGCGATGGCTCAGCATGGCTCCATCCGGCAACGCCACAGGATTTGGAAAGGAATATGCAATAGGTTCAAGCCTTCTCGATATGCGGGGGCATAGATGGCATTAACGAACCTCAATCGCAAACTCCTCTTCGTGGCTGCGCTCGTGGCCGCCCTGGCAGGGGGCTTTAACCATTCTGCGAGCCAGGCCCAGACTCCGGCCGGGCCGGCAGTGCTGACGGTCACCGGAAAGATCGGCAGGAGCAATCGTCCGGGATTCGAGGCCACAAGGGATGTGTTCTTCAACTATCATCAGCGGAGCTTCACGCAAGCATTTGAATTCGATCTCATTATGCTGGAAGCTCTGGGAATGAGGGAGGCAGTCATCAGCTATCCGGGCCTCACGCAGCCGATTGCGGTCGAGGGCCCTCTGCTGCGAGATGTGCTTGCGGCCGCCGGAGCCGAGCCTGGGACCATCCGCATCACGGCTCTCGACGGTTTCACAACCATCATCGATCACGCGGCGCTCGAGCGCGAGAACTGGATCGTTGCCCTCAAGGCCGGCGGGCGATATCTGAGCCTCGGCCAGCAGGGACCGGCGTGGGTCGTCTATGCGCGCCTTGATGGAAAGCCTGGGACGGCGCAAGACGAGGAACGCTGGCCCTGGGCCGCCTTCCTCTTCGAAGTCGAGTGAGACATGAAAGCCAGAAGCGATTCACGACCCGAGTTCGCCGTCAACGGTATCAATCTCGCCTCGCCGCGACTGGGAGCCGAGGCTGTCCACGCCACGGATGACTTCTTCGCGGACAAATCCCGAATGCTGCAGGACCAGGAGGCCGTATTCATCCCGGACAAATATGATGAGAACGGCAAATGGATGGATGGATGGGAATCGCGACGCCGGCGCGGGCCCGGTCATGATTTCTGCATTGTCAAACTCGGCGTGAGGGGCCGGCTCCATGGCGTCGACATCGACACGAGCCATTTCACGGGCAATTATCCGCCGGCCGCATCGATCGAGGCGGTGCTCACGGCAGAGCCCCTGTCGAAGGCGACGCGCTGGCTGGAGGTGGTGCCGACGTCGCCGCTCGGTCCCAGCGCGCATCACTACTTCGCCATCGCGGATCAGGGCATCTACGATCACGTCAAGCTCAACATCTTTCCCGACGGCGGGGTGGCGCGACTCAGGGTCTATGGCGAACCTGTGGCACAATGGGAGGAACGCGACCCAAAGGCCGTCTATGAACTCTCGGCGCTGAGGAACGGCGGCCGGATCGTCGCCTACAATGATGCCCATTATGGCAGCGTGTGGACCATGCTGCTCGAAGGCCGCGGCATCAATATGGGCGATGGCTGGGAGACCCGGCGAAGGCGCGAACCCGGCAACGACTGGATCATCGTGAAGCTCGGTGCGAAGGGGATCGTCGAGAAGATCGAAGTCGATACGGCTCACTACAAAGGTAATTATCCCGATCGCTGCTCGCTGCAGGCCGGGCTCCTGGAGGCCGGCACCGATGAGTCCATCGTGGCGCGCGCTATGTTCTGGCCCGAACTCATGGGCGAGGAGAAATTGCAGATGGACAAGATCCATAAGTTCGCAGGCGACAAGATTGCAAAACTCGGGCCGGTTAACCACGTGAAGCTCAACATCTTTCCCGACGGCGGCATCTCGCGCCTTCGCATCTATGGCAGGCTTGCGTGAGGCTCAAGCTCGAGCCCCTGACACGGGAAGCCTTCGCAGATTTCGGCGATGTGATCGAGACGGAAGGCGCTCACCATTTTCCGATCAACCAAGGCATGGCGGAGCGGTATCACGACCTCGCCCAGATCGATACTGGAACAGATGGACAGGCGCTGCTGAGCATTTTCGTCGGCAGGGTCTGGCCCATGCCCATCGCGATCCGTCTCCTCGAGCGCCATCCGCTCGGCAGCCAAGCGTTCATTCCCCTGCAGCAGCAGGACTATCTCGTCGTGGTGGCAAAGACGCCCCAAGCCTCAAGTTTACGCGGCTTTCTGGCCCGGGGCGCGCAAGGGATCAACTACCGGCGCAATGTCTGGCACCACCCGCTTCTGGCACTCGAGAACGAGAGCCGCTTTCTGGTGATCGATCGCGGTGGATCCGGCAACAATCTCGAAGAGGCGAGTCTAAGTCAGTTGGTCCATCTGGACCTTGAGCTCGAATAAATCGTCGTTCCGGCGGAAGCCGGAATCCAGCTTCACTTTGCAAACGCCCAAGCTGGATCCCGACTTTCGTCGGGATGACGAAAGGAAGTCAATGAAGAAGGGCGCGAATGGCGAGGCCGACCAAGGCGACGGTGGCGACGCCCAAGAGCCAAAGCCCGACAAACCAGAGAAGCTTCCTCATCGATAGAAGATGCCTGTCTTGCCTCGGAATACCCAATAGGCATAGCCGGTGTAGGCGAGGATCAGAGGCACGAGGATCATGGTGCCGACGAGCAGGAAGCCCTGGCTCTCAGGCGGGGCGGCGGCGGCCCAGATCGAGAGCGAAGGCGGCACGATAAAAGGATAGAAGCTGATGCCCAAGCCTATGTACGAGAGGAGGAACAAGCTCTGCGCCGCCAGGAATGGAAGAAGCTCGCGGCCTTCGTTCAATCCCCGCAACAATGCATAAGCCGAGGCCGCCACAAGCAGGGGAACGGGGGCGGTGTAGAGAATTTGGGGAAAGTCAAACCAGCGTGCCATATAAAGCGGCTCGAGAAAGGGCGTCCAAATGCTCACCGCGCCGATGAAGAGAACGGTTGCAAGTCCCGTCAGACGCGCCAGGCGTATGGCCTTCGATTGGACCTCGCCGTCCGTTTTCAAAATCAGCCATGTGGCGCCCAATAGAGCGTATCCCGCAACTAGGGCCAGGCCGGTGAGCAGGCTGAAAGGCGTGAGCCAGTCCCACCAGCCGCCGGCATAAGCGCGGCCTTTGACCGGAATGCCCTGAACGAGTGCGCCCAGCGCAATACCTTGCGCAAAGGCGGCGACGATCGAGCCCCAGGCGAAAGAGGAATCCCACAACCGTCTCGAGACATCGGTCTCCGCCTTCCAGCGGAACTCGAAGGCGACGCCGCGGAAAACGAGGGCCAGGAGCATCACGATCAGGGGTACGTAAAGCGCCGGCATGACGATGGCATAGGCCAAAGGAAAGGCTGCCATCAGACCGCCGCCGCCCAGCACCAGCCATGTCTCATTGCCATCCCAGATGGGAGCGACCGAGTTCATCATGAGGTCGCGATGTGCGCGTGCAGGATATGAGGGAAAAAGAATGCCGATGCCGAGATCGAAACCGTCGAGCATCACATAAGCCAGCACGGCGAAGGCGATGATGCCCGCCCAGATGAAGGGAAGATCAATGGCCATGGAGGGTCACTCCTTTGATCTCCTGGGCAGGACCCGGCGTGATTCCCGCAGCGCGCGTCGGTTCGTTGCGTGGCAGGTCAGGTTCGAACAGCTCGGGGCGCTTCAGCATGAGGCGCAGACCATAGAAGGCGCCGGCACCAAAAACTGCGCTGTAGACGAGAATGAAGGCCAGGAGGGAGGAACCGACCGCCGGTGCGTCGATAGGTGAAACGGATTCGCTCGTGCGCAGCAGTCCATAGACCGTGTAGGGCTGACGTCCCGACTCCGTGGTGATCCAGCCGGCGAGGACTGCAATTAAGCCCGAGGGCGCCATAAGGACTGCAAACCGAAGCACGAGAGGCGAGGTGTAAAGCCTGCCGCGATAGCGCTGCCAAAGGGCGAGAAGGCCAAGGCCTGCCATAAGGAAGCCGAGGCCCACCATGATGCGAAAGCTCCAGAAGATGAGGGGCGCATTGGGCCGGTCCTCAGGCGGCCATTGTTTGAGGCCGGGAACAATGCCGTTCGGATCGTGAGTCAGAAGCAGGCTGCCGATCTTGGGAATGCTCACCGCATAGCGGGTCTTCTCCGCTGCCATGTCGGGAAGACCGACGATGTGAAACGGCGCACCGGCCTCGCTTTCGAAATGGCCTTCAAGCGCGGCGATCTTCGCCGGCTGATGCTCGAAGGTGTTGAGACCGTGAAGATCGCCGACGAAGATCTGCAAAGGCGCCACCACGACCGCCATCCACATGGCCATGGAGAACATCAGCCGCGCCGGTTCATTGCGAGGCCCGTCGCGCAGCAAATGCCAGGCGCCGATGCCGCCGACGATAAAGGCGGTGGTGAGATAAGCGGCGAGCGTCATATGGACGAGGCGATACGGAAAGGACGGATTGAAGATGACCGCAAGCCAGTCCTCAGGCACGAACTGGCCGACTTCGTTGACCGAGTGGCCCGCGGGGGTCTGCATCCAGCTGTTGGCGGCGAGAATCCAGAAGGCCGAGAGGAGCGTTCCGAAGGCCACCATGATGGTCGCGAAGAGATGGAGACCACGGCCGACGCGATCCATGCCGAAGAGCATGACACCCAAGAATCCCGCTTCGAGAAAAAAGGCTGTCAAGACCTCGTAGCCCATGAGCGGGCCGAGGATCGGACCCGTCTTGTCGGAGAAGACGCTCCAGTTGGTGCCGAACTGATAGCTCAGCACGATCCCCGAGACGACGCCCATGCCGAAAACGATGGCGAAGATCTTCTTCCAGAAATTGAAGACGGCCATGTAGGCAGCGCGACGGGTCCTGATCCACAGCGCTTCGAGTACGGCAAGATAGCTCGCCAGCCCGATGGTGAGGGCAGGAAATATGATGTGAAAGCTGACGGTGAATGCAAATTGCAGGCGTGCCAGTTCAAGTGCGTCAAGTCCGTACATGTGACCCTGCAGCTTCGTTCAAAGACATATGCTCGTGCCAGTGCCGCGCGATGTCAACGCGACGGGCAATCCATGTTTTCTCACGCCCGGCGATGTGATCGATGAATCGCTCGAGCGCCAAGGCGCGGCCGGGGCGCCCGGCGAGGCGGCAGTGCAGGCCGACCGACATCATCTTGGGCGCGCCTCTTCGACCTTCCTCGTAAAGAAGATCGAAGCTGTCGCGCAGATAAGCGAAGAACTGATCGCCGGAGTTGAACCCTTGAGCGGTGGCGAAGCGCATGTCATTCGCATCCAAAGTGTAAGGCACGATGAGGTGGGGCCCCTTCGGTCCTTCGACCCAATAGGGCAGGTCATCGGCATAGGAATCGGAAGAGTAAAGGAAGCTCCCCTCTTCCATCACGAGCTTCAAGGTGTGCACCGAGGAGCGGCCGGTGTACCAGCCAAGCGGCGGGGCCCCGGTCAAATCGCGATGAATGCGGATGGCCTCGCGCATATGCTTGCGCTCCTCGGCTTCGGTGACGTTTCGATAATCGATCCATTTCAGGCCGTGGCAGGCGATTTCCCAAGCTGACTCGCGCATGCCGGAAAGCTGCTCTGGAGCGCGGGCGAGCGCGGTGGCGACGGCGAAGACTGTTACCTCCAGTCCAGCGCCCGCGAAGATACGGTGAAGCCGCCAAAAGCCGGCGCGTGCCCCATACTCATAGATCGATTCCATATTCATGTGGCGCTGCCCCGGCCAGGGCTCGGCGCCGACGATCTCGGAAAGAAAGGCTTCGGAGGCCGGATCGCCGTGGAGAATGTTGTTTTCGCCACCTTCCTCGTAGTTCACAACGAATTGCACGGCAACATAGGCGTCTCCCGGCCAGCGGGGATCGGGCGTCGAGCGCCCGTAACCGATGAGATCGCGGGGGTAGTTCTGTTTCAAGCTTCCAATCCCTTCCTCACATGCACGGCTCGGCCCGCCACATAGGTGGCGCGGACGGCGCGCTCATCCCCCAGAATCATCAGCGCAAAAAGCACATCCTCAAGCGAGGAGGAGAGTTCGTGGCGGCTGGCAAGAATCGCCGTGGCCTTTGGGTCGAGCACGACAAGATCGGCATAGGCGCCTCTATCGAGGCTGCCGATCTCGGCTTCAAGGCCAAGCGCTTCCGCGTTGCCGCGAGTCGCCAGGCGGAAAAGCTCAAGGCCTGAGAGCCTGACACCCCGGAGCATTGCGATCTTATAGGCTTCGGCCATGGTGGTGAGCATGGAATAGCTCGTGCCGCCGCCGACATCGGTGGCGAGACCTACAGACACTTCGCGTTCCGCCTTGCGCACATGCATCATGGGGAAAAGGCCCGAGCCCAGAAAGGTGTTGGAGGTGGGACAGTGAAGGATCGTGGAGCCACTGTCATGGAGCCTCTGGCATTCGCTTTCGGAAAGGTGGATGCCGTGGGCGAAAAGGCTTCTGGGTCCCAGCAACCCGAAGCGCTCATAGACGGCGGTGTAATCGCGCTCCTGCGGAAAGAGGCGCTTGACGGTTTCGAGCTCAAGCTGGCTCTCGGATAGATGAGTCTGCAGAAAGACTTGCGGGTATTTCTTGAGAAGCTCGCCGGCCATCGCCAGCTGGGCTTCGGTCGAGGTGATGGCGAAGCGGGGCGAGACGGCATAGCGCGCCCTGCCCCGCCCATGCCATCGGGCGATGAGCTCTTCACTGTCGCGGGCGCTCGTTTCGGGATCGTCGTGCAGCTCGGGAATGGCATTGCGGTCCATCATGGTCTTGCCGGTGATGAGCCCCATGTCGAAGGAGGAAGCGACTGCGAACAGAATATCGGCGCAGAGCCTGTGAACGGAACAGAAGGCGAGGATCGAGGTCGTACCGGCGGCGAAAAGACGCTGCAGGAAGATGCGGGCGGCGATCTCGACGTGACGCTCGTCGCCGTAGCGGGCTTCCTCCGGAAAGGTGAAGCGATGGAGCCAGTCGAGCAAATCGCGACCGGGACCGGCAAGAATCCGGTACTGCGGGAAATGAATGTGGGGATCGATGAAACCCGGCATCACGATCGAGGCGCCATGATCCTCGACGGGTGCATCGGCATAGGCCTCCGGCAACTCAGCCCAGGCTCCCCGCCAAAGAATGCGGCCCTGTTCCGACACGGCGAGAGCGCCTCTTTCGTCAAAGACATGGACTCTGCCTTGACCGAAGGACAGGATGCTGCCCCGGATGATGCGTGCTGCCGTCATGGCCCGATTCGATCTTCGATTCGAAAGCGGAGAATCGTGCAGACCTGGGCCAAGGCGGTATCGAACTCGGATTGCGCACTATTGGCGATGCGGCGTTCGAAAGCATCGAGGATCTCAGTCTTGCTCGCGCCCCTGACGGCAAGGATGAAGGGAAAGCCGAATTTTCTGCGGTAGGCTTGATTGAGGGCCGTAAAGCGGGTGAATTCCTCAGCGCTCAGGGTATCGAGGCCGGCGCCCTTCTGCTCGCGGCGCGAGTCCTCGGTGATCTCCCTGGCCTTGCCTGCTAGGTCGGGGTGGGCGCGGAGCAGGTCGAGCTGCCGCCCGCGCGAGGCGTCTCTCACCGCTCTTTCGAAGGCAGCGATCATGGCCTGCAAATCGGCGAAGGGACGCTCGCCCGCTGCGGCCTCGGCGACCCAGGGCGAGTGCTCGGCGATGCCTCCGAAACGTTCCACGAACGCGTTCTTTGCCATGGCGTTGACGAGACTTAGAGAAATCTTTTGAGACATTCCATCATCTGTTCTGTGCAAGCCAAACGCCGAGCGTACGGCGCTCCTCATCCGTCATGCGCGTCTCATTGCCGAGCGGCATGGTTTTGGTGGCGACTGCCTGCCGATGAACCAGATCGGCATAGCGGCGCAGGTCGGCGGTCGTCTCGAGCCGCATGCCCTTGGGCGGCGCCGCAAAAGCCTGATGGGTAGGCCTCGCGGCATGGCACATGACGCAATGCTTCTCGGTGATGGCGAGAACCGTATCGTCCGAGACTTTGGGCAAGGAGGATACATTCTCACTTTTCGGCAGCGTCAACACCACGGCGGCGAACAGAGACAGCGCGATGATCGGCAGGGTCCAAGCGATACGGCTCAAGGGATCGCCGACCTCGTGGCGAACCAGAAAATGCCGCAAGGCGGCGCCGCCGACGAGGATGAACGCAACCAGGATCCAGGCCTGAGGATGGTTGGTGAGGAATGGATAGTGATTGGAGATCATCAACAGCAGCACGGGCAAGGTCAAATAGGTGTTGTGGAGCGAGCGCTGCTTGCCGATGGCCGCCAAAGCGGGATCGGGCGGCCGCCCGGCCAGCAAGGCCTCCGTAATCTTGCGCTGATTGGGGATGATCACGGCAAAAACATTGGCCGCCATGATGGTGCCGATCAGTGAGCCGATGTGAATGAGGGCGCCGCGGCCGGAGAAGACGTGAGTGAAGCCCCAGGAGGCTGCGACGATCATGATAAAGACGCCGGTGATCAGACCCGCAGGGTGGAGCGCGAGAGACGAGCGGCAGAGCCCGTCATAGAGGATCCATCCAAGAGCGAGTCCGCCCAGTGAAATTGCGATGGCGTCATACCATTCGAGCGACATCACCTCGGGGTCGATCAGGAAGGTGTCGGCGTGCCAGTAAAACTGGACGATGAGGAGGAGAAAGCCCGTGAGCCACGTCAAATAGGCTTCCCATTTGAACCAGATGAGGTCTTCGGGCAGCTCGCTCGGCGCCATCACATATTTCTCGACGTGATAGAAGCCGCCGCCGTGCACCTCCCAGGCGGTGCCCAACACGCCAGGTCTCATGCTCTCGCGTTTCCTCAGACTGAAATCGAGAGCGACGAAATAGAACGAAGTGCCGATCCAGCTTATCCCCGCCACCAGATGCGCCCAGCGCAAGAGGAGGTTCAGCCAGTCGGCAATAAAGGGCGTCACGGCGCAACTATCCCGACATTCGCGGGTTTGATCCGCGAATCCAATGTAACAGCGCAGGAAGGAGATGGCCGGGTCAAGCCCGGCCATGACGAGTACTTAGGCGTCATGCGCGGACTTGATCCGCGCATCTTTTTGCGGTGCATGTTACTGCGGCAGCTTGTCGTCGACCCCCTTGACGTACCAGTTCATCGACAGGAGATCCGTGTCGGGCAGCGACTTGCCGGCCTCGCCCACCACCGTACCGTCCTGGCGGGTGATCGGTCCGGTGAAGGGATGAAGCGCGCCCGTCTTTATCTTCTCCGCCGTCTCGGCGGCTGCCTTGGCGACATCATCGGGCATGTTGGTGAAGGGTGCCAAGACGACGAGGCCTTCCTTCATACCTTCCCACGTCGATTGCGTTTTCCAGGTACCGTCGATCACCTCCTTGACGCGGCGGACGTAATAGGGGCCCCAGTCGTCAACGATTGCGGTGAGCTGCGACTTCGGCGCGAATTTGATCATATCCGAAGATTGACCGAAGCCGAGCTTTCCCTGCTCCTGAGCCACCTGCAGAGGTGCTGTGGAATCGGTGTGCTGGACGATGATGTCGGCGCCCTGACTGAAGAGAACCTTGGCGGCGTCGGCTTCCTTGCCCGGATCATACCAACTGTTGACCCAGATGATCCTGATCTTGAAATCGGGGTTTACCGTCTGGGCGCCGAGCATAAAGGCATTGATGCCCATGACGACCTCGGGGATTGGGAAAGAGACGATGTAACCGGCGACTCCAGCCTTCGACATCTTGGCGGCGATCTGGCCGACCACGTAGCGCCCCTCGTAGAAGCGCGCGTTGTAGATGGCAAGATTCTCGGCGCTCTTGTAACCCGTCGCATGTTCGAATTTCACATCGGGAAATTTCTTGGCGACCTTCACGGCAGCGTCCATGAAGCCGAAGGACGTGGCGAAGATGACGTTGCAGCCCTCGCGCGCCAGGCGTTCAAGCGTGCGCTCGGTGTCGGGACCCTCCGGAACGTTTTCGACGAAGGCCGTCTCGACCTGATCGCCCAGAGCCTTTTCGACTGCCAAGCGGCCCTGATCGTGTTGAAAGCTATAGCCGAAGTCTCCGACTGGCCCGACATAAATCCAGCAGGCCTTGACCTTGGCGGCGGCTGCGCCCGCCGATAGGGCGACAGCCAGGGCTGCGGCTGCAGCGATACTCAACAATTTATTCATTTCCAACTCCCTCGCGACACTCGACTATCCGCGCTCTCATGCCAGTCGCAGGCACGCGGCGGTGTTGAACGCCTACCGATCCGGGACGAAAGACTGACCCAGGCAGGCAGGCGCATTGGCCCGGCTGACCGTCCGGCTGGCGGAAATGATCACCAAGGCGATTATGGTGACAATATAAGGCAGAGACGACAGAAACTGCGAAGGGATTCCCCAGCCCATTCCCTGCACAAAGAACCCCAAAATGGTGACGGCGCCGAACAGATAGGCGCCCATGGCCACGCGCCAGGGAAGCCAGGAGGCGAAGACGACGAGGGCAAGAGCGATCCAGCCCCTCCCTGCCGTCATGTTCTCGATCCACTGGGGCGTATAGGCGAGCGAGAGATAACCTCCGGCCAGTCCGGCGCAGGCGCCGCCGAAGAGAATGCAAAGATAGCGGACGGCGATGACGCCATAACCAAGGGCATGGGCGGAGTGATGGTTATTGCCCACGGCGCGGATGATGAGACCGATGCGCGTGCGAAAGAGGGTGTAGGAGACCACTGCGGTCAAGAGGAAGGAGAGGTAGACGATGAGATCCTGGGCGAAGAGAATGCGGCCGATGAAAGGCATGTCGCTCAGGACCGGAAAGACCAATTTTTCAACCTTGGTGCCGGGAAGGCCGACGAAGGATTCGCCGATCAGGCCGGAGAGGCCGAGGCCCAACAAGGTGAGGGCAAGCCCGGCGGCGACCTGGTTGGCGAGGAAGGTCTGGGTGAGAATGGCGAAGAGAAGGGCCAGCGCCATGCCGGCAAGGATTGAAGCGATGACCCCAAGATAGGGAGAGCCCGAAAGATAGGCGGCGCCGAAGCCCGACACGGCGCCCATGACCATCATCCCCTCGACTCCAAGATTGAGAACGCCCGAGCGCTCGACCACCGCCTCGCCCACGCCCGCCAGAAGCAGAGGTGTCGCGGCGGTGATGACGGTGAGGATGAGAGCCTGAAGCACGTCCATGTGGCTACTCCGCCGGAGCGAGTTCGGGAGCGCGCTTCGGTATGAATCGAAGCCGGTACAGGATGAACGTGTCACAGGCGAGAATGAAGAAGAGCAGGATGCCCTGGAAGACCTTGGCGATCTTGTCGGAAATGCCGAGCGTCACCTGGGCCGATTCTCCGCCCATGTAGCTCAGCGCCAAGATGAGGCCCGCGACGATGACGCCAATCGGATTGAGGCGGCCCAGAAAGGCGACAATGATGGCGGTGAAGCCATAGCCTGGAGATATGGTCGGCTGCAGTTGGCCGACGGTCGAGGCGACCTCGCAAATACCGGCGAGACCAGCGAGGCCTCCCGACAGGAGGAAGGCAAACAACACCATCCGCTCCCGCGAGAAGCCGGCGAAAAGCCCAGCACGCGGCGCGCTGCCAAGGACGCGAATCTCGAAGCCCTTGAGGGTGCGGTCGAGCAAGAAGGCCAGGCCCAGCGCGACAATGAGGGCGATGATGACGCCAATATGAACGGTCGGGCCTATCGTCGGAAGCATCTGCCAGGATTGGAAGGCCGCCGTCTGCGGGAAGTTGAAGCCGTGCGGATCGCGCCAGGGGCCGCGCACGAGCCAATCGAGCAGGAGGCCTGCGACATAGACCAGCATGAGGCTCGTCAGGATCTCATTGGCGCCGAAGCGGTTCTTGAGGACCGCCGGGATGAAGCCATAGGCCATGCCGCCGAGGAGGCCGAGAACGAGCATCAGAGGCAAGACGATGGGCGACTGAAACTCGGGGAAGAGCACGGGCGGGATGCTGCCCAAAATGGCGCCCAAGGTGAACTGGCCCTCCGCGCCGATGTTCCAGACATTGGCGATATAGGCGATCGACAGGCCGACGCCGATGAGGATCAAAGGTGCTGCCTTGACCAGCAATTGTTCGACCGACCAGAGCGTGGTGAGAGGCTCGATGAAATAAACATACAGCGCTTCCAAGGGATTGAGGCCACGAGCGGCGAAGATCACGGCGCCCAGGAGAGCGGTGAGAGAAAGAGCGATCAGCGGCGAGAGCAGCATCATCGCGCGCGACCGCTCGGCGCGCCGCTCAAACAAGAGCTGCATGGCGGCGGCCTTCGGTTCCAGGCTTCTCGTGCGCGCCGGCCATCAGGAGGCCCGTGGCCTCATAGGTCAGCTCATCGGCGGGATAGGCTTCCGACAGCTCGCCCCTGGAGATGACGGCGATGCGGTCGGCAATCTCGAAAATCTCATCGAGATCCTGGCTGATCACCAGGACGGCGGAACCCGAGCGGGCAAGATCGATCAGCGCCTGGCGGATCAAAGCGGATGCCCCGGCATCGACCCCCCAGGTCGGCTGATTGACGATGAGGATCTTGGGTTGCCTGTCCATCTCGCGGCCGACGACGAATTTCTGAAGATTGCCGCCGGACAGGGAACGCGCTTCGGGATCGGGCTTGGCCTTGCGGACATCGAAATTCTTCGAGACCCGCTCGCTCACGGCCATGGCGGCGGAGCGATGGAGAAGGCCCTGGCGGATGAGGTCGGGATCGGCGTTGTGGCGCGTCAGCACGATATTCTCGGACAAGAGAAATGACGGGACGGCACCATGGCCCAGGCGCTCTTCGGGGACGAAGGCGGCGCCAAGCTTGCGCCGGGCCGCAACATTGAGGCGGCCGGCCTTGACACCACCCATGACGATCGCCTCGGGTCTCGCATTGGTGCGCTCGCCCGAGAGCGCATCGAAGAGCTCGGACTGGCCGTTGCCGGCGACGCCGGCGATGGCGACGAGCTCGCCTGCATGCAGGGTCAAGGAAATATCCTTGAGAGCCACGGCGAAAGGACCGTCGGCAGGCTGGTCGAGACGTTCGACAGCAAGCTTGACCTCGCCGTTCGCGCGCCGCGCCTGCGGTTTCACAATCTTGATGTCGGCGCCCACCATCGTTCGGGCAAGGCTCGCCGCCGTTTCCTGGCGCGGATCGGCCTCGGCCACCACCTTGCCATGGCGAAGAATCGTGGCGCGATGGCAGAGCTCCTTCACCTCCTGGAGACGATGCGAAATGTACAGAATGGCGCAGCCTTCTTTCGCCAGACGCCGCAGAGTTGAAAAGAGCTGTTCGGCCTCCTGGGGCGTCAGGACGGCCGTCGGCTCGTCCATGATGAGGAGCTTCGGCTGCTGCAGCAGGCAGCGGACGATCTCGATGCGCTGGCGCTCGCCGACGGAGAGATCGGCCACGATGGCGCCGGGGTTGAGCGGCAGGCCATAGTCCTTGGAAATGCGGGCGATGGTGGCCGAGAGCGCCCGCATGTTGAAGTCGCCCGGCATGGCGAGGGCGATGTTTTCCGCTACCGTCAAGGGTTCGAAGAGAGAGAAGTGCTGAAAGACCATGCCGATGCCGAGCTTCCTGGCGGCGGCGGGATTGGAAATGATCACAGGTCGCCCGCGCCAGCGGATTTCACCCGCCGAGGGCTGCAGCGAACCGTAGATGATCTTGACGAAAGTCGACTTACCGGCACCGTTCTCGCCCAGAAGCGCATGGATCTCGCCCGGCTCGACGCGCAGGGTGACCCGGTCGTTGGCCTTGAGCTCGCCGAAGTATTTGTCGATGCCGATGGCTTCGAGAATATATCGCGTCGGCGGCACCTCGCTCGGCTCAACCGGCATGGCCCCTTTCTTCTCCCCCACGCTCATGCGATCTGCCGGTGGTCGAGCGGCTTGGCTTCAGCGCGCAGCTCTTCATCGCGCAAAAGCAGTTCGGCGGTGGCTGCGGCGGCGATCACGGCCGGCTCCTTGGAGCTTATGCCGGCGATGCCCAAGGGACAGACCAGACGAGGCAAGGCCTTCTCACCGATGCCGACCTTGCGCAGGCGCGACAGAAAGCGGGCGCGCTTGGTTTCGCTGCCGATCAAACCGACATAGGGGAAGCGGTCGTCCTTGAGTGCCGCAAGCACGATGTCGAAGTCGAGCGCATGGCTGTGCGTCATGACGACAACAAAGGATTGGGCGGGACCCAAGTCAAGCGCCGCCACGGGATCCGGCAAGGGCTTCAGGACGACGTCGGCTGGAACGGCGTGCGGAAAAGCCTCCTGGCGCGAATCGATCCAAGTAACGGCAAAGGGGAGCGGGGCCAGTGCCAGCACCAGGGCGCGGCCGACATGGCCCGCACCGAAGAGCAGCACATGCCGCCGTTCCTCGCCGAAGGTCTCCCGCAGCAGGTTTCCCAAGGCGAGCCAGGCCGAGCCAGGCCGACCCTGCAGCTCGACGATCACACGTCGCTCGCCGGTGCCGTCAAGCCTCAGAAGCGTTGAAAAGGAAGCTTGCGTCTCCTTCAGCGCGAATTCGCCGATCCAGCCGAGATCAGCCGCGGAGAAAATTTCAGTGAACAGCTTCACCTGTCCGCCACAGCATTGTCCGAGATCGGGCCCGAGGGCGGCCCAAGTCAGATGCGAACGCCCGTCACCCGAGGCTAGGGCCGATTGCGCTCTCGCCATGGCTTGCCATTCGAGCGCGCCGCCGCCGATGGTGCCACGATAGAAGCCATCCTCCGTCACGATCAGCCTCGCCCCTGAATCCCGCGGGCTCGAGCCCTTCACCTCAACGATGGTGATCATCGCGCATTTGCCGTGCCGGCGGAGAAGGTCTTGGGCCGTCCTCCACAGTTTCATGCGGAGTCTCCCTCATCCATGGCCTTGATGGCCGCCATGATCGCTTCCGGCGTGGCGGGAGCGCGAAGCTTAGGACTCTGACCGGGCTTGAGCGACGCGATGGCGTCGGCGATGGCGCAGAAGACCGAAATGGCGAGCATCAGCGGTGGCTCACCCACGGCCTTCGAGCGATAGATGGTGGGCGCCACGTTCCCTTGAGAATTCCAAAGGCGCACGCGGAAGTCGGCCGGGACGTCGGAGGCGGTCGGGATCTTGTAGGTCGATGGGGCGTGGGTCAGAAGCCGACCCTTGTCGTCGAAGACCAGCTCTTCGGTGGTGAGCCACCCCATGCCCTGAACGAAGCCGCCTTCGATCTGACCCAAGTCGACCGCAGGATTGAGCGAGCGTCCGACATCATGAAGAATGTCGATCCGGTCAATGCGCATCTCGCCCGTCAGCGTGTCGATGGTGACTTCGGAGCAGGCAGCACCATAGGCGAAATAGAAGAAGGGGCTGCCGTGCGCTGAGGCACGATCCCAGAAAATCTGGGGCGTGGCGTAGAAGCCGGTGGCGGAAAGCTGCACGCGGGCGGAATGGGCGCGCGCGGCAAGCTCGCCCAGGGTCATCCTGCGGCTGCCGATCCGCACCTTGCCGCCAGAGAAGCTGATGGCGGACTTGGGCTCACCGAAATGCGCGGACGCGAATTCGACGAGACGATCCCTGACGGTGGCGGCGGCGGCCTTCGCCGCCATGCCATTGAGGTCCGAGCCCGAAGAGGCGGCGGTGGGCGATGTGTTCGGCACCTTGTCGGTCGTCGTCGCCGTGATCTTCACATGGTCGATGGGAATTCCAAGCTCATCGGCGACAACCTGGGCCACTTTGACGTAGAGTCCCTGCCCCATTTCGGTGCCGGCGTGGTTGATCTGAACCGAGCCATCGGTAAAGAGATGGAGGAGAGCGCCGGCCTGATTGAGCTGGGTCAAGGTAAAGGAGATGCCGAATTTGACCGGCGTCAGCGCCAGGCCCTTCTTGAGGATCGGGCTTGATGCGTTGTAGCGCGCGATTTCCTTGCGCCTCTTGCGATATTGGCTGGTGTGCTCGAGCTCTAAGACAAGATCGGCGGCGATATTGTCCTTGAGTTTCTGACCGTAGGGGGTGACGTCGCGGCCGCGACGGTAGAAGTTGCGCTTTCTCACGTCGAGAGGATCAAGGCTCAGCCTGCGGGCCACGGCATCCATCATCGTTTCGGCGAAGAGCATGCCCTGCGGGCCGCCGAAGCCCCGGAAGGCGGTCGCTGAAACCGTATTGGTTTTGAGACGGCGCGAGTAGATGCGGGCAGAGGGATAGTAATAGCAATTGTCGGCGTGGAACATGGCGCGGTCGTTGACGCCGAGCGAGAGATCAGCCGAATAGCCGCAACGGCCATTGAGCGTCGCATCAACAGCCTCAAGGACTCCCTCGGCATCGAAGCCCACCTGATAGTCGATCCGGAAATCGTGACGCTTGCCGGTCATGATCATATCATCGTCGCGATCGAGCCTGATCTTGGCGGGCTGGCCCGTGAGGCGTGCGGCGAGGGCGGCAAGTGCTGCCCATTGCGCGGCCTGCGATTCCTTGCCGCCGAAGCCGCCTCCCATGCGGCGACATTCACAGACGATTGCCGCATCGGGCAGCGCCAGCATCTTGGCGAGGCAATGCTGGATCTCGGTTGGATGCTGAGTCGAGCAGTAAATCACCATATCGCCCGCTTCGCGCGGCACGGCGAGCGACACCTGGCCCTCGAGGTAGAAATGATCCTGGCCACCCATCTCGATCGAGCCTTCGAGCTTCACGGGCGAGCGGGCGAGCGCAGCGACGGCATTGCCGCGGGTGAACTGATAAGGAGGCAAAATGTGAGAGTCGGCGGCAATTGCCTCCTCAATCGTTAGAACGGGCGGTTGCTCGGCGATCCTGATGCGGGCCAGGCGGGCGGCGCGGCGGGCGGCCTCACGCGTCTTAGCGACAACGGCGAAGATCACCTGGCCATGGAACTCGATCCTGCCGTCGGCGAGGATCGGATCGTCGCGCATGGAAGGACTGCAATCGTTGAGGCCCGGGATATCGCGGGCGGTGAGAACGCGAACGACGCCTGCTGCCTTGGTCACCGCGTCGAGATCGAGTTCATCGATGCGGCCCAATGCACTCGATGAGGCATAGCCTGGCGCCAGGTGCAGCGTGCCTTCCGGCTCCAGCATGTCGTCCACATAGACGGCGCTCCCCGTGACATGGCGGGCGGAACTGTCATGGGGCACAGGCCGCCCCATGGCGGGACGGTCCTGGACGCGGGCTTTGCGCTTTTCCTTCTTAGGCGACGCGTCCAAGAGCGGCCTCCCTCAAGCCCACGAGGCGGGTCCGATCGCTGCGACCGGCGGCAACCTCGCGGAGCGCTTTCTCGAGCAGCGCCCGTGCGGTCTGCAAGCGATAGGCGGCAGAGGCGCGGTGGTCGGCGATGGGCGTGAAATCCTCAGGCAACCGGTCAAGCGCGCGCGACCAATCCTGCGGTCTCGACAGCGCCAAACCCGCAAGAGTCCTTTCCGTGTTGCGGGCTCGTTTGGGCGTTGCCGCCATGCCGCCATAGGCGATGCGGGCGTCGACGATCCGGCCGCCATCCAGCTCGAATCGAAAAGCGCCCATCACGGCGGAAATATCCTGGTCGAAACGTTTCGAAATCTTATAACAGCGGAAGCTCTGGTTCGGTGCGAGCTTGGACACGTTGACGCGCGTCAAGAATTCGCCCGGCGCACGGTCCTGCTTGCCATAGGCGATGAAAAAATCCTCAAGCGGCAAGCTGCGTGTGTCCTCGCGTCTTCGCAGTTCGATGGTGGCGCCGAGGGCGATGAGGGCCGGCGGCATGTCGCCGATGGGCGAACCATTGGCGATGTTGCCGCCGATGGTTCCCGCCGAGCGGATCTGCTTCGAGCCCAGTCGGCGCAGGAGCTCGCCCAAGTCAGGATCGAGAACGGCGAGGTGGTGCTCGGCTTGCGCATAGGTGACGGCGGCTCCGAGGCTCAGGGCGTCCGCCGTTGCCTCGATCGAATCGAGCCCCGAACGGTGCAGGCAGATGATCTTGGGGAGATCGCGCAGCTGCTTGGTGATCCACAGGCTCACATCGGTGGCGCCCGAGACGAGCACGGCGTCGGGATGGCGCGCATAGAGTTCCGCCAAGCTGTCGAGGGAGGCCGGAATGGCGAGGAAGCGCTGCTCATCGCCGATGAGGACGTCGTCGCGAGACTCAAGAGCGCGCAGTGCGGCAATGGTGTCGGGCGCGGCGATGGCATGGAGGTCCCGGGCCTCCCCGGTGCAGGCCGCGAGGGCGGCATCGACGATCGGGCGGTAACCGGTGCAGCGGCAGAGATTGCCGGCAAGCCAGTCATTGACGGTCTGGCGATCGGGCTTGAGGGCTGCGTGATGGAGACAGAAGAGAGACATGACGAATCCCGGGGTGCAGAAGCCGCATTGGGACGCGTGATGGCGAACCATGGCTGCCTGAACGGGATGCAATGCGCCGTCCGGGCCTGAAAGATCCTCGACCACCACAAGCTCGGCGCCGTCAATCTGTCCCAGAAGCTGGATGCAGCTGTTGACCGGACGATAGCGAAGCTCACCTTCTTCGAGCGATCCCAGAGCAACGGTGCAGGCGCCGCAGTCTCCTTCTGCGCAACCTTCCTTGGTGCCGCAGGACCGCTCGCGCAGGCGCAAATAATCGAGAACGGTGGCAGTCGGCGCCACATCGGCAAGCTCGATCACCCTGCCCTTGCGAAGAAAGCGGATCGTGCTGCGCATGCTCAGCTCCCCCGATAGGTCGAATAGCCATAGGGGGAAAGAAGCAGCGGCACATGATAGTGCTGGGCCGGCTCCGCCACTCCGAAACGCACGGGTATCACGTCCAGAAAAGCAGGTTCGCCGAGCTTCACCCCCTGGCGCCGGAGATAGTCGCCCACGTAGAAGCGCAGCTCATACTGGCCGGCTTCGAAGCTGCCGTCGGCAAGAAGAGGACTGTCGAGGCGACCGTCAGTGTTGGTCGAGGCGGTCTTCAGAAGACGGGGTTCCGCACCCAAAACATAAAGCTCCAGCTTCAGACCGGCCGCCGGACGGCCCGCGGCCGTGTCGAGAACATGCGTGGTGAGGCGGCCCATGAAGCTCTCCGTTGCGGTCGTCTTCTGCTTACATCTTCCAGTATTTTCGGGGTAAGGAAAGGGGTCTGTTTGGTTACCCTGGAAGTTGCGTCATGCGCGGGCTTGACCCGCGCATCTGTGACTGGTGAGGGAGATGGACGGGTCTTTCGCCCCGGCCATGACGAGGTAAAGGAACTGCCGTTGAGCGCAAGCAGCATTGAGTACCTGGAAAGGCTCGTCGGCTTTGCGACCGTCAGCCGGGACAGCAATCTCGACCTCATCCAATTCGTGAAGAGCGAGGCGGAAGCCCTTGGGGCGACATGCACGATCGTCAAGAACGAGGATGGCAGAAAGGCCAATCTGCTCATCTCGTTTGGGCCAGCCGACCGGCCAGGCATTCTGCTTTCTGGCCATACGGATGTTGTACCGGTCGATGGCCAGGCCTGGACGAGCGATCCCTTCCGGCTTAAGCGCCAGAACGGCAAGCTCTATGGCCGCGGTACGGCCGACATGAAGGGCTTCATCGCTTGCGCACTCACGCTCTTCGGCAAGGCGGCGCAGCGCAAGCTCAAGGCGCCCTTGAGCCTCGCCTGTTCCTATGACGAAGAGGTCGGCTGCATCGGCGTCAGGCGGCTTCTCGACATGATGGAGAAGATGCCGGTCAGGCCGCGCTTTTGCATCGTCGGCGAGCCCACGAGCCTGCAGGTGGTCACGGCGCACAAGGGCAAGTCGGGCATGAAGGTGCTGTGCAAAGGACTCGAGGCGCATTCGGCGCTGGCACCGCTTGCGGTCAACGCCGTCTACATGGCGCTCGACCTCATCGCCGAGATCCGCGCGATCCAGGCGGAGATCGCCCAAGCCGGCATCAGAGACGGCGATTACGACGTGCCCTATACGACGCTGCATGCCGGCAACATCGCCGGCGGGGAGGTCATCAACATCGTGCCAAACCGCTGCCGGTTCGACTATGAAATTCGGCACATTCCGCAGGACGATCCGCGCAACCATTCGCGGGGAATCGAAGCGGCGGCGGACAAGATCGTGAAAGAGGCGCGCAAGATTTTCAAAGGCGCGGACATCGAATTCGCACCGGCGGCAAGCTATCCTGCCATGAACACGCCGCCCGACAGCGAAGTCGTGAGCTTCATGAAGTCGATCACCCTTGGCAACAGCACGGGCAAGATCAGCTTCGGCACGGAGGGCGGTCTGTTCCAGCAGAGGCTCGGGGTGCCGACGGTCGTGTGCGGGCCGGGGAGCATCGCGGTTGCCCACAAGCCCGACGAATATATCGAGGAAGAGCAGATGGCGCGATGCGACCAGATGCTGGAGAGACTGCTAAACAGCGTGAGCTGAATCGCTCCATCCTTCATCGTCATTCCGGCGAAAGCCGGAATCCAGCTTCACTTTGCAGCCTCCCAAAGCTGGACCCCGGCTTCCGCCGGGGTGACGAGTGATAGGAGACGAGGCAGTGAATCACCGATCCCCCGCGACGCCATAGCTTGGGGCGCCGGCGGGGTCGAGGGCGCGGGTGAGATAGGCCTGCATCTGCGGCTCATAGGCCGTCCACAAATGACGCAGCCTCGCGATGGGCGCCTCATCGTCCCAGTCGCAGCGGAGGTCCACCAGGGGGAAGGACTGCTCATGGACAACAAGGAGGGCCGAGGAATGGATAGGCCCCTCCTCTCCTCCCGCCGCAAGACCTGCTTCGAGCGCGCGCAGCAGCCGCTCGGCCAGGTGTACGTCCGCATTCGCGGCGAAGGCATCGGTCATGGCCTGCGGCAGACGGTCCGATTTCAGGAGGTTGCCTGCGGCGACACAGTCGGTGCGTTCGGCCACGGCATGGCGACCGAGGATGTGCTTTCCCGACCATGAGGCGGAATTGCCATGGCGGTCGACGGCGATAAGCTGGCGATAGTCGATGCTGTCACGGCCCTCGACCGCCTTGGCGAGGGCTTCTTTTGCCGTCAGGCCGGCGCGCATGAAATCGAGCAAAAGCGGACCCAGAGCCGGATC
>Ga0075421_100000753_pt1 | contig 35590 bp, 33 predicted proteins | sample SoiMetdeltSBSDD5_FD_75292 | JGI IMG/M metagenome (GOLD analysis project Ga0075421, IMG submission 75292) | Bulk soil microbial communities from a Populus tree surrounding site in Tennessee, USA - Soil MetaG P. deltoides SBSDD5 | ecosystem: Environmental > Terrestrial > Soil > Tree plantation... | reverse complement strand
TGGTGGTGACCTGGTGGTCGGCGCGGAGGGCCGCCGGCGTTCCCTCGAAGACGATGGTCCCGTGGTCGATGACGTACACGCGGTCGGCGAGCCGCAGCGCCATCTCGGCGTTCTGCTCGACCAGCAGCATGCTCACGCGCTCGTGCTTGAGCTCCTGGATGGTGCTCATCACGGTCTCGACCACGAGAGGGGCCAGGCCCTGCGACGGCTCGTCGAGGAGGAGCAGCTCCGGACCCGTCAGCAGGGCGCGCGCGATGGCGAGCATCTGCTGCTCCCCGCCGGAGAGGAAGCGCCCCTTGCGATCCAGCACCTCGCGGAGCTTGGGAAAGCGCTCCAGCATCTTCTCCATCGGCCAGCGCGTGCCCGGCCGGCGGGCAATCTCGAGGTTCTCGCGCGCGGTCAGGTAGGAAAAGATGCCGCGGGTCTCAGGCACGAGCGCGATGCCCAGCCGTGAGATCCGGTGCGCGGCCAAGCCGCCGATGCTCGCGCCCTTGTACGTGATGGTGCCCCGGCGCGGCGGGGTGAGGCCGGTGATGGAGCGGAGCGTGGTGGTCTTGCCCGCCCCGTTCCGTCCCAGCAGCGCCACCACCTCGCCCTCGGCGACGGCGAGGGAGAGGCCATGCAGGATGTGCCCGAGCCCGTAGTAGGTGTCGATCCCGCGGATCTCGAGGATCATGGCGCGGTCATTCCACCCAGGTAGGCCCGCCGGACCTCGACGTTCCGTTGGATCTCCGCGGGAGTGCCTTCCGCGATCACGCTGCCGAAATGCATGACGGAGATCCGGTCGGACATGTTCATGACGACGTCGATCTTGTGCTCGATGAGGATGATCGTGTAGCGCCCCTTGAGCGTGCGCACGAGCGCGACCATCTTCTGGGTCTCGTCCGGCGAGAGGCCCGCCGCCGGCTCGTCCAGCAGGAGGAGTCGCGGCGCCGCCGCCAGCGCGATGGCCAGCTCGAGCTGACGCTGCTCGCCGTGGGAGAGCTCGCGCGCCGGCTGGTCCGCCTTTCCGCCCAGCCCCACCTCCCCCAGCACCGCGCGGGCGCGCTCGGCAAGCGCGGGGTAACGATCGGCGCGGCGCCACGCCAGGCCCCGCCAGGACTCCTGCCGGGCGAAGGCAGCCAGCCACACATTGTCCGCGATGGTGAGATTGGGAAAGATGCTCGTGCGCTGGAACGAGCGGGCGATGCCGAGGCGGGCGACGCGATGCGGAGGCGTCCCCGCGATGTCGCGTCCGTCGAACACGATCCGCCCCGAGCTGGGGGCAAGCTGCCCGGTGAGCAGGTTGAAGAAGGTGGTCTTCCCCGCCCCGTTGGGTCCGATCACCGAGTGGAGCGACCCCTCCCGCACCTCGATGGTGACCCCGTCCACCGCGGTCAGGGCCCCGAACGCCTTGGTCAGCCCCTCGGTCCTAATGAGGGACATCGACTCGCCCCGCGGGAGGAGCCTGCCGCGCCGCCCGCCACGCCCAGAACCGCGCCCACGCCTCGACCACGCCGCCCCGGAAGAACAGCACCACGATCACGAAGGCCACGCCCAGGAGGAGCGGCCAGCGGGCCCACATCGCGCTCACCGACTCCGACAGCCAGATGAACACGAAGGAGCCAATGACCGGCCCGTACAGCGAGCCGGAGCCGCCGATGAGGGTGGCGAACACCACGTTGCCGGAGAAGACGAAACCGATGGCCTCCAAGGGGACGATACCGAAGAGCATCGCGTAGAGCACGCCGGCCAGGCCCGAGAAGGCGCCGCCGACCACGAAGGCGGCGAGCTTCATGCGGGCGACGTCGTAGCCAAGGGCCTCGGCCCTCAGCTCGTTCTCGCGAATGGACTGGAGGATCTTCCCCAGAGGCGACTCCACAATGCGCTTCATGATCCAGAGCGAGGCAAGGAACAAGATGGCGACGAGCGTGTAGTAGGCGAGGGGCCCGTGGATGTCGAGCCCGAGAACGTCGGGGCGCGGGACACCGGGCATGCCGTCCTCGCCCCCGGTCACCGTGGTCCACTGGTAGGCCGTGAAGTAGAACATCTGATTCAGGGCGAAGGTCAGCATGATGAAGTAAAGGCCTGCGCGCTGCACGCAGAGGTAACCCACCACCGCTGCCGTCAGCGCGCCCACCACGATGCCGATGGCGAGCACCAGGGGCACGCCGACTCCGTAGTGCTTGAGCAGGTAGCCGGCGACGTACCCGGCGGACCCGAAGAAGGTGGCCTGTCCGAACGAGAGAAGTCCCGTATACCCCAGGAGCAGGTTCAGCCCGAGCCCGAAGATGGCGAAGATCCAGATCTCGGTGGCGATGGCGTGCCGGACGACGACCGGGAGCAGGACCACCGCGCCGACGATGGCCAGCCAGGTGCGCGCCTCCCTGTTCATCGGATGCCGAACAGTCCCTGCGGGCGGACGAGAAGGACGGCGGCCATGACGGCGAAGATCACCGCCACCGAGGCTTCCGGCCAGTAGAGCGCCACCAGGCTCTGGGCCACTCCCACCAGCACCCCCGCCACGATGGAGCCGAGGAGGTTGCCCAGCCCCGCCAGCGCGACGACGACGAAGGCAATGCCGAGCATGTCCACCCCCATGAGGGGGTTCAGCCCGCGAATGGGAGCGGTCAGCGCCCCCGCCACGCCTGCCAGCACGCAGCCCAGCGCGAAGGCGGAGGTGAAGAGGCGATGGATGTCGATGCCGAGGAGGGAGACCATCTCCTTGTCCTCGATGCCCGCCCGCATGATGGCCCCGTAGCGCGTCTTCTCGAGGAAGAGCCAGGCTCCGAGCACGAGCAGGGCAGCCGCCACCATCACGAAGAGGCGGTACTTCGGGTAAAAGGTGATGCCGAGGTCGACGCCTCCTCTCAGGAGTGGCGGCGGGAGCTGACTCATGCCCACGGGGCTCCAGACGATGATGATGCCCTCGGTCACGATCAGCGACAGGCCGAAGGTGAGGAGGAGCTGGTAGTCGTGCCCGGCCTTGTAGAGAGGACGGATCCCCCCGTACTCGATCAATATTCCCAGGAGGCCCACACCCAGCGGCGCGAGCAGCAGGGCGAGCCAGAAGTTGCCGACGAGCTGGATGACCGTGTAGAGGAGATAGGCGCCGAGAGCGAAGAGGGCACCGTGCGCGAAGTTGGGGATATTGAGCACGCCCGTGATGATCGAGAGCCCGATGCCCATGAGGGCGTAGAGCATGCCGGTGGCGAGCCCGTTCAACAGCTGGCTTACCAGGAGCGAAAACTTCACCCTTGGAGCGCCGGCCTCGCCGGCGCCACCGGAACCTTCGGAAAGGGGGCGGAGCCCCCCTCCGAGGTCAAAGAGACCCGATGTCCTTGCAGGCGGCGTACTCCGCGGGCAGCGGCGTCGAGCCGGTCGCGATGATGTCGGCGAAGTCCATGGGGTTCTTCATGGCGTCCTTCTTCTTGCAGCGCATGAAGAAATAGGGGCGCAGCGTCTGATGCGTCTTCGGGTCGACCCGCATGCGACCCACCAGGTCGTCCACCTCGAGCCCCTCGCACGCCTTGATCACGTCCGGCACCTCCGTGGACTTGGCCTTGTCCATGGCGTGCAGCATCATGCGCGTCATGCCGTACGCCGCCGCCGGCGCATAGCCGGGAGGCCCACCGAATTTGGCTTGATAGCTCTTCACGAACTCACGCGCCACCGGCGTGTCGGCCGTGTAGTAGAAGTTCGAGCCCACCCAGATGTTCTCCCGGATCTCGGGGGCGAGCTGAACCAGCTCCTCCACCCCCGAGGACCACGTCATGATGAGGGGGATCTTCGGGGTCAGTCCGAAGTTGAAGATCTCGCGGGCACCCGTCACGGCGTCGAGCCCGAAGTTGATCATCGCGACGACGTCCGGCTTGTTGCCCGCCGCCTTGGTCACGTAGTTCGAGAACTCGCGCTCGCCGAGGGGGTGCCGGTCGGCGCCCACGAACTCGATCCCGTGTGCCTTGCCCACCTCCTTCACGTACTTCTCCACCGACCAGCCGAAGGCGTAGTCGGCGACCAGGAGATGCCAGCGCTTGGCCTTGGGATTGGCCTGCATGAACGTGTCCACCACGGTCTTGGCGGCGGTGTACGGGCTCGCCGCCCACTGGAAGGAGTAGCGGTGGCAGCGCGCCCCCGAGATGTCCTCGGTACCGCCGCTGAAGTAGTGGAAGACCTTCTTCCGCTTGGCCACCTCGGAGACGGCCAGCGCGACCCCGGACGACCAGGGGCCGATGATGAACTTCACGCCCTCTGAGTCGACGGCTTCCTCCGCGCGCCGCGTGGCGCTGCCAGCCTTGGTCTCGTCGTCCCGGGTGATGTACTTGATGGCCTTGCCCTGGATCTTCATTCCGCGCTCGTCCAGGGCCAGCTTCATCCCCCGGTCGAGTACGGGCCCCACGTCGGAGAAGGCGCCGGTGAAGGACCAGAGGCCCAGCATCGGAATTTCCCGGGCCTGCGCCCGAAGCACCGCGGGAAAACCGAGCCCCGCCACCGCGCCGGCCCCCGCCAGTTTCAAGACGTCCCGCCGAGTGTGTGCGCTCATAGTCCCTCCTCCGCGCTGCTTGGGGTGTGGTCGCGCTCCGCACCGACACGCTGCGGGGAGGATCGACCGAACGCGGCGGGCTGTCAAGGGGCCCCGCGGTCGCGCCTCTGGGAGCCCGGGATGTCCCTATAGGCGCGCAATGTTGTTTGCGCAGTAGTCGAATACGCGAGCCGGCGTGAGGGGCACCCGATCGATCAAAACGCCGCGGTCGGCGAGGGCGTCCTCCACCGCGTTGGCGATGGCGGCGGCGGGGGCGATGACGCCGCTCTCGCCCACGCCCTTGATGCCGAGCGGGTTCACCACGGAAGGGAAGTCGAGGTGCGCGACCGCGAAGGACGGCATCTCGTCGGCGCGCGGCAGGGGGTAGTCCATGAGCGTCCCCGTGAGGAGCTGGCCCGCCTCGTCGTACACGAGCGCCTCGCCGAGCGCGGTGCCGATCCCCTGGGCGATCCCGCCATGGAGCTGCCCCTCGATGATCACGGGGTTGATGGGCCGACCGCAGTCGTGCATCGCCGCATAGGCAAGCAGGCGTACCGCGCCGGTCTCGACGTCCACCTCCGCCACCACGCCGTGCGCGCCGAAGGCCCAGGTGACGGTGCCCGGATAGAAGAACGTGCAGGCGCCCAGGCCCGGCGCGCCGGTCGCCGCCAGGGCCCGGCTGCGCACCGCGGCGCCCGCCACCTGCCCCAGCGATAGGCTGCGTCCGGGCACGCCCTTGACGTGCGCGCGTCCCTGGGCGAGCACTACATCCGTCGGCGCGCACTCGAACATCTCCCCCGCGACCAGCCGCGCCCGCGTCGCGACCTCGCCGGCGGAGCGCGCCACCGCCGGCCCTGCCACCGCGGCGACGCGGCTCGCGATGGTGCCCATGCCGAAGCCGACCAGACGGGTGTCGCCGCCCCGCACCACGATCATCTCGAGCGGCGCCCCCAGCTCGTCGGCGCAGATCTGGGCCAGCGTAGTCTCGTGACCCTGCCCCTGCGCGCAGACGCCGAGGTCCACGAAGATGGTGCCGTCGGGATCGACGCGCACGTCAGCGCCCTCGAAGGGCCCCAGGCCGGTGCCCTCGACGTACGCGCAGAGGCCGATGCCGATCGGCCGGCGGCTCGGCCGACGGCGGGCCTGCTCGCGCCGCCAGCCGGCATAGTCGAGGGTGGCGAGCAGCCGATCGAACGCCGCGGGATAGTCCGCCGGATCGTAGACGATGGGCGCGCCGTCGCGATACGTGAGGCCCGTCGCGTAGGGCATCTCGTCGGGGCGTACCAGGTTGCGGCGCCGCAGCTCGGCAGGATCCATTCCGAGGCGGCGCGCGCCCCGGTCGAGCAGGCGATCGAGCACGAACGCCGCCTCCGGCCGGCCCGCTCCGCGATAGGCGGCGGCGAAGGTCTTGTGGGTGAGGACATTGCGCCCGAGGGCGCGGTAGCTCGGCACCCGGTACGGCCCCGGCAGGTGGTTGATGGTGTTCAGCGTGATGGCTTCGCCGAGCGTGGGCGCCACGCCGTGATCCCGGGTGAACTCCGTCTCCAGCGCGACGATGCGGCCGTCGCGCGCGAGGCCGAGCCGCGCGTCGTGGAGTTGGTCGCGATCGGCGGCGGCAGCGAGGAAGTGCTCGTGGCGCGTCTCCACCCACTTCACCGGCCGCCCCAGGCGGCGGGCCACCGCGGGCACGAGGATGTCCTCGGCGTAGACATGTCCCTTGGTGCCGAAGCCGCCGCCCATGTCCGGCGCGAGCACGCGGATCCGCTCCTCGGCCAGCCCCACCACGGGCGCGATGGCGCTGCGCACCGCGAAGGGCACCTGGGTGGATGTCCACACCGTGAGCTCGCCGCCCGCGGGATCGGCCGTCGCGAGCACGCCGCGGGTCTCGATGGGCATCCCGGCCACGCGGGGATACGCCAGCCGCGCCCCGACCACGACGTCGGCCTGGGCGAAGGCGCGGGCGGCGTCGCCGACGGCGCCCGCGCTCGTGCCGGCGACATTGTCGGGCCAGCCGGCGATCACCCGGGGCGCGCCGGGCGCGGCGGCGGCTTCCGGCGTGAGCGCGGCGGGCAGCGCCTCGTACTCGACCTCGACCCGCTCCACGCCGTCGGCGGCCCGGTACGGATCCGTGGCCACCACGATGGCCACCGGCTCGCCGACGTGGCGCACGGTGTCCCCGGCGAGCACGGGATGGACGTAGGCGCGTCCCTTGGGCTCCGGCACCAGCGGGGGCACCGACGCGGCCAGCTCGGGCATCTCCGCGCGGGTGAGCACGGCCACCACGCCCTCGAGGGCTCCCGCCGCCGCGCCGTCGATACGCGCCACCCGCGCGTGCGCGTGCGGGCTGCGCACCAGCGCCAGGTGCAGGAGCGCGGGCACCGCGATGTCGTCGAGATACCGGCCCCGGCCGGTGATGAAGCGCGCGTCCTCCTTCCGCTTCGGCGAGGAGCCGACGAGCACGGGCGGGCGCGCTACGAGCGAGGAGGCGCCGTCAGGTGCTCGGCGCGACGGGATTGGAGCGATTCGTCAGCGTAGGTCATGAGGTCGGGCTTGGCCTTGCCCAGCATCACCTGGAGATAGGCGGGCTCGAGCCCCACGTTGGTGAAGCCGTGAATGACGTTGGCGGGGCAGGACACGCAGTCCCAGGGGCCCAGCACCGTCTCCGCGCGCCCGCCGCGGGCGTCCTCGATGAAGACGAGCACCTTCCCCTGGAGGATGAAGAACACTTCCTCGACCTCGTGGGTGTGGGCGGCGTTCCCCTGCCCCGGCGGCACGAACATGACGCTCAGCGTGAAGTGCTGGGCGGGAATCACGGAGGCGTCGGCCTTGCCCGACGCTCCGGAGCCGATGAACCGGTGCTGGGCGCGACGGAAGCCCTCGATCCGCGCATCGGCGAACGCGTCCCAGTCGCCGCGGCGGTCGGTGAAGCGGGCGACGTGGGCGCGAAGCAGCTCGTCCAGGCTCTGGGACATTGGGTCTCCCTCCGGGCGGCTAGTGTAGGTCCGCCCACGGCGGGCCGCAAGGCGCGCGGCCAATCTTGCACCCGGAAGCTTCTACCCAGGTAAGGAGCGTCGAACCACCTCGGGGTGCGTGAACGTGACCGGGGCCCGGCGCGCGCGAAAGCGGCGCGGACGTTGGACATCCTGCTCGGGGCGGCCGCGCTGGGGCTCGGGCACGGAGGTTGCTGATCCGCACATCACGATGGCTGTCTCCCGCCGAGACTTCCTTCGAGCGTCGATCCCACGGGACTTCGTGGACGCCGAGGACAACGCGGGCGCGTTCTCGGGGCGGCTCGAGTACGGCCGGTCTTGGCTCGATCGCGTCGCGCCCGAGCGGGGCTTCGCCCGGCCGCAGGGCTTGGCCCGCGGCATCGGCGCGCGCATCGAGCCGCGCGCGCTCCGTGGCCTGGCGCGCTGGACAGCCCGGTGAACGTTCCGACGCCCGGTGACATAGACAACGTGAGCCCGGCGGTCGTGTGCCGCAGCCTGCTGCTCGCGCTGGAGGCCAGCGAAGGCCGCCGGCGGCGCCGCATGCGCGACACGCAGCCGGACGCCATCGGCCTCGCCATCAAGCGTGACCTTCTCACCCGCGCCGTCGCCGAGGCGCCGGCATCCGAGGACTTCGGCACCTGGCTGCTCGCCGAAAGCCTGCGTCCGCGGCCGGAGGCGGGGTCGGGCGCGGTGCGCGCCATGGCGCTGGACATCCTGATGGAGTGGCGGCTCGCCCAGTCGGTGGGCTCGTTCCGGAGATGGCTGGAGGCCGGCGCTCCCTCGGATGACCGGGAGGGGCGCCAGGCCTGATGCAATCGGCCCTCAGCCCGGCCGGGCCCGCCGCCCGGGACATCGCCTCGCTCACCACCCTCCTCACCATCGGGGCCAGCCTCATCCTCCTTTTGGTGATGGGGCTGCTGCTCTACGGCGCCCGCCGCGAGCCGGCTCCGGTGAGCACAGGACTCTGGGTGGTGGGCGGCGGCCTGGCCTTCCCCGTCATCGTGCTCTTCGCCCTCTTCCTCTACGGCGCCCGCGTGACGAACACCGTGATGGCGCCCCCGCCACCCGGGGCGCTCCGCATCGAGGTGGAGGGGCGGCAGTGGTGGTGGGAGGTCCGTTATCCGGGCGCGGCGGGGACGCCCGTGGTCGGGGCGAACGAGCTGCACGTCCCGATCGGCACCGCCGTGGAGGTGATCGTCACCTCGCCCGACGTCATCCACAGCTTCTGGGTGCCGAGCCTCGGCGGCAAGATGGACATGACGCCCGGCCAGCCGGCCCGTCTCGCGCTGCACGCCGAGCGCCCCGGCGTCTACCGCGGCCAGTGCGCGGAATACTGCGGCATCCAGCACGCGCAGATGGCCCTGCTCGTCATCGCCGAGCCGCCCGAGGCCTTCGAGGCCTGGGTGCGCGCGGAAGCGGCGCCGGCCCAGGCCCCCGCGGAGGGGGATCCGGCCCGCGGGCTCGCGGTGTTCATGGCACAGGGCTGCGCGGGCTGCCATACGATCCGCGGCACCGCGGCCCGCGGCGACCTCGGCCCCGATCTCACCCATCTCGCCGGCCGCCGCACGCTGGCGGCGGGCTCGCTTCCCAACGACGCGGGCGCCATCCGCGCCTGGCTCGCCGCGGGCAGCGCGCTGAAGCCGGGCAATCGCATGCCGTCGTACGCGCACCTCGACGCCGCCTCCCTGGACGCGCTCACCGCCTACCTGGCCGCCCTTAGGTGACGCGACCGAGCGCCCTCCCGCGCCCCGCCGGCGAGCTCGAACGCCTCGAAGCGGCGTGGCAGCCGCCGCGCGGCTGGCGGGTGATCACGGACGTGAACAACACGTTCGTGGGCCTGCTGTACATCGGCACCGCGATGCTCTTCCTGGTGCTCGGCGGCATCCTCGCCCTCGTGATGCGGGCGCAGCTCGCCGTGCCCGGCGCGAGCGTGGTCGGCCCCGGCGCCTACAATCAGCTCTTCACCATGCACGGCAGCGTGATGATGTTCCTGTTTGCGGTGCCGGTCGTGGAGGCGATGGCGGTCTATCTCCTGCCCGCGATGCTGGGCGCCCGCGACCTGCCGTTCCCGCGGCTGAACGCCTACGCCTACTGGGCCTATGCCATCGGCGGCCTGGCCTTTTTCACCTCGCTCTTCTTCGGCCGGGCCCCCGACGGCGGCTGGTTCATGTATCCGCCGCTCACCAGCACGCGCTTCTCGCCGGACGTGGGCGCCGACTTCTGGCTCCTCGGCATCGGCTTCATCGAGATCTCCGCCATCGCGGGCGCCATCGAGCTCATCGTGGGGATCCTCCGCACGCGGGCCCCCGGCATGTCGCTGTCGCGCATGCCCGTCTTCGCGTGGGCCATGCTGGTGGTGGGCGGCATGGTGGTCTTCGCCTTCCCGTCCATCATCCTCGGTACGCTCCTCCTCGAGCTGGAGCGCGCCTTCGGCTGGCCCTTCTTCGTGCCCGACCAGGGCGGCAATCCCCTGCTCTGGCAGCATCTCTTCTGGTTCTTCGGGCATCCGGACGTTTACATCATCTTCCTCCCCGCCGCCGGGATGGTCTCGATGGTGGTGGCCACGATGGCGCGCACCCCGCTCGTCGGCTACGGGTGGGTGGCGGGCGCCGTCCTCGGCGTGGGCACGTTCAGCTTCTTGCTCTGGGCGCATCACATGTTCACCGCCGGGCTGACCAAGCACTCGATGTATTTCGTCTCCGCGGCGAGCCTCGCGGTGGTCGTGCCCAGCGGCATCCAGGTGTTCGCGTGGCTCGCCACGCTGCGGCGCGGCCGGGTGCAGCTGACGGTGCCCATGCTGTTCCTCGTCGGCTTCTTCTTCGTCTTCACGCTCGGCGGGCTCACCGGCGTGATGCTCGCGGTGCTGCCCTTCGACTGGCAGGCCCACGACACCCACTTCGTGGTGGCGCACCTGCACTACGTGCTCATCGGGGGCATGCTCTTTCCGCTGCTGGCCGGCTTCTACTACTGGGCCCCGCTCGTGGGCGGCCGGCCGCTCTCGGACCGCATGGGCCGGTGGGTGTTCGGGCTCCTGTTCGCGGGCGTCAACGTGACCTTCCTGCCCATGCACCTCACCGGCCTGCTCGGCATGCCGCGCCGGGTCTACACGTATCAGGCGGGACTCGGCTGGGACGGGCTCAACCTCGTCTCGAGCCTGGGCTCGGTGCTGATCGCGGCGGCGGTGGCCCTACTGCTCCTGGACATCGGCCGCCATCTCCGGTCGGGCGGCGCCGAGGTCGACACCGATCCCTGGCGGGCGGGCACGCTCGAGTGGCTTCCCCACGCCGGCTACGGCATGCGCAGCATCCCGCGCGTCGAGAGCCGCTATCCGCTGTGGGACCGGCCGGAGCTGCGGGACGAGGTCAAGCGCGGGGAGCACTACCTGCCGGGCACGGTCACGGGCCGGCGCGAGACGCTGGTGACGAGCCCGCGGCGCGCCGAGCCGCAATACATCGCGATCCTGCCCGGTCCGGGCTGGCCACCCCTGCTCGCCGCGGTCGGGACGGCCGCGTTCTTCCTGCTGCTCACCGTCAAGCTCCTGTGGCTCGCGGTGGCGGGCGGCATCCTCGCGCTCGTGATGCTCCTCGTCTGGGCGTGGGGCACTGACCCCGGCCCCGGCGATGGACCTGCGCCGGTGGCCCGAGGGCTGAGCCTTCCCGTCTACATGACCGGCCGGTCGGCCCACTCGTGGTGGGCCATGATCGTCATCATGGTCGTGCTGGGCGCCACGTTCGGCTCGCTCGCGTTCGCGTACGTGTATCTCGGGCTGCGCGCGCCCGTGGGATGGCCAGCGCCGGGCTCGTCCCTACCGTGGGGCGGCTGGCCCGCCCTGGCGGCAGGCGCCTGGCTGGCCAGTAGCGCGCTGATGGCGGCCGCGAGCCGCGCGCTCCGCGCGGGCGCGATGGGCTGGCTTCACTTCCTCGTCGCGGGGGGCGCCGGCCTCATGCTCGGAGCGATCGCCGTGGAGGCGTTCGGCCATCTGCGCGTGGGCCTGGCTCCCGCCCGCCACGCCTACGACGCGACGGTGGCGACGATCCTGTGCGTGCAGGCCGCCACCGCGGCGACGGCCCTGGTGCTGGCCCTCTACGCACTCGCCCGCGTCTGGCGCGGGCTCCTCGACGGCACCCGCCGCGTGACGTTCGACAACATGCTCCTGCTGTGGCACTACACGGTCGGTCAGGGCCTCGTGGGACTGGGCCTCGTTCACCTGGTCCCGAGGCTATTCGCCTGACGCGCGCAGGGTGGCCAGCGCCGTGCCGCCGTCCGCCGGCGGCGTCGCGCGCAGGCCGCGCACGGTGACGTCGCGCACGGTGTCGAGCAGCACGGCCGGGCGCGGGTCGGGACGCCCGACGGTCAGGTCGAGGTCGTTCAGCGTCAGTCGAACCACGTGCCGGCAGTACAACCCGTAGGCGGGTAGCTCTCCCATCCACCCGGCGTCGGGATACATCCGGTCCGCCTCCGGAACCTCGCCCGAGACCAGCTCGACCGGCCGTCCGCCGAGCGCGACTACCCGGATGCGCTGGAGGGCGATCCGCACGATCGGCTCTCCCCGCACCCCCATGATGGCCGACGTTCCCGACGCCCCCGTGGCCACCACGTCGGAGATCGCGACATTCCGCAGGGCCCCCGTCGTCCGAACGGTCTGCCCACGCCCGCGCCGGCCGAGCCTGACGAACAGGGGCACGCGCACGTCGGCCATGCGGATTCCCGAGACGGTGACGTCTTCGAGGATGCCGCCGTCCACCGATGTCAGCGCGACGCCGCCCGTCAGCTCCCCCTTCCAGGCGTGGCGCCGTCCCACGATGCTGCAGTCGCGGAAGACGATCCGCCGGAAGTCGCCGCTCGACTCCGTCCCCAGCTTGAGGCCGTTGTGCAGGGTGACGAGGTGGCAGCCGCTGACCGTCACATCCTCGGTCGGCCGCCGGCGCCCCAGCGCGAGGCTCGTCTTCAGGACGATGGCGTCGTCGCGCGACTCGACCCGGCAGCCCGTGATCCGCACGTTGCGACAGCAATCGGACGTGATGCCGTCGGCGTAGCCGTTCTCGATGGTCACGTCCGCGATGTCGACGTCGTCGCAGCCCAGCAGGCTGATCGCGTAGTTGCCGGCATTAGCGATGCTGACGCCGCGGATGCGGACGTCGCGGCACTCGCGAAGCGCGATCGGCTTGGGGCCTTCCCGGGCCGACCGGGCGCCGTCGATCCGGCCCGGCCCCACGATGGCGATCTGCCGCAGGCCCCGGCCCTGCAAGAGGGCAAAGGCAGAGTCGCGCGTCTCGACGTCCGCGAAGGTGTCGTAGCCCGGCTCTTCGGGCGGGTCGAAGTCCCCGTCGTCGCCGCTGGCGATCAGGGTGGATCCCGCGTCGAGTCGAAGGGTGATGCGGCTGCGGAGCCGGAGCGTGCCGGACAGGTAGGCGCCCGGCGGGAAATACACGGTGCCGCTCGCGCGGGCGGCGGCGTCGATGGCGGACTGAAGGGCGCGCGTGTCGTTGGCGCGGCCGTCGCCGCGGGCGCCGTGCCGGCGCACGTCCACGACCGCTCTTGCGACGCCTGCCACGGCGCGCGGGATCAGCAGAGGAAGAGCCAGCGCGCCGGCGCCCAACAAGAACGCCCGGCGTAACTCCCGGCCGCCCGATCGCTTGCCCATAACCCTCACTCATGGAGCAAGTGCTGTGCCATGCGCCGGTTTGACCCCGCCCTCGGCGATCTGGCAGGATGACGCCCACGATGAAATTCAGCAACTTTCTCTTCCCCGCCTCGATGGACCCCGCGCGAGACGGGCAGGTCATCCACGAGACGCTCCGCGAGGCGCGCCTCTGCGACACCCTCGGGATGGACATGCTCTGGCTCGCCGAGCATCACTTCGACGGCATCTGCGCCTACGTCGACCCGGTGACGTTCGCGGCGGCTCTCGCCGCCAGCACGGAGCGCATCGGCATCGGCTTCGCCGTCGCCCAGATGTCGCTGCACCATCCCATCCGTATGGCGGAGCAGATGGCGCTGATCGACAACATCAGCCGGGGGCGGCTGCTCGTCGGCCTCGGCCGCGGCACCGCGTACAACGTCTACGACTACCAGGGCTACGGCATCGATCCGGCCGAAGCGCAGGATCGCTTGGACGAGGCCGAAGAGGTGATGATCAAGGCGTGGACCACGGAGAACTATGAGCACCGGGGGAAGTTCTGGACCCTGCGACTGCCGCTCCTTCGCCCTCGCCCGTACACGCGGCCCCATCCTCCCATCATCCGCGCCTGTGCATCCGAGGAGGCAGTGGTCAGCATGGCGCGCGCCGGCCGGCCGTTCCTCATGAACGTCCAGAGCAACGAGGTCACGCACCAGCGGCTGGTGCGCTACCGCGAGACGATGCGCGACTGCGGATTCGACGAGGCGGCCATCTCGCGGAGCCTCGCCCAGACGTGGGTCTGGCGAAACATCTTCGTCGCCGAGACCGACGCCGAGGCCGAGCGCCTGGCCCTGCCCGCCTTTCAGACCCAGGCGGATTTCCGTCAGGTTATGCGCCGCCGGATCTACGAGGAGCAGGGCGTTCTGCTCAAGCCCGAGATCGCGCCGGCGGCGCGCAACGAGCCCCGGCACGCGCTGCTGTGCGGATCCCCCGCGACCGTCGCGGAGGCCATCGCCGAGATCGACCGGCTGGGCATCGGCGGCCTGATCCTGGTGTTCCGCTTGGGGCCGATGCCGTACGAAGTCGCCGAGAGCAGTATCCGGCTCTTCATGCAGAAGGTCGCCCCGGAGTTTCGCGCCCAGAGGGTGTGACGGAGCTCGCGGCGCCGCCGGCGCGCCGGATCGCTGGCCGGCTACTCGTCCTTCATCGATGCCATCCGGGACGCGGCCTCGCCCATCGCGCGAGAGCGGCCGCTCTTGCGGGCCCCGCTGCGCGACCCGGCGCTCGCCGCGGCGCGGCCGCCGTTCCGGTTCCCACCGTGCTTCGACGATCCGGACGCCTTTGATCTGCCGCTCGAGCTCATCTTTCTCTTTGCCACGTCGTGCCTCCTCGGCGCGTAGTGCACTCCACGCTCGTTCGGCTGCAAGCGAGGTGCCACGCGCCCTCGACCGCCAGACCGTCCCCATCGCTGTGTGTAGGAAACGGGAACGGTCGTTGCTACCGGGTCGAACCTACGTGGGCAAGCTCTCATTCGAGCGGCGCGGCCGGGCCTTTCAGGACCCCGAAGGTCGCTTTCGGGGAGCGACGGCCCTGGCATGCACGATGCTCCACGCAGTAAGGCGGGCGCGCGAAGCGCCCAGCCACGACCGACCGGTCTGCGTCGACACCCCCTTCCGAGGAGGCCATCATGGCGGAACCAGGCACAGCCGAACGAGACGGCACGGCTGAAGAGATGCGCGCGCGGGACTCGGAGCATCTGGCCGGCGGCGACTCGCAGCCGGCCGGGCAGATGGCGATACCGACCGCGGACATTCAGCGGCCCGGCCAGCTCATTCGGATCGCCGCCATGGTGCGCGAGCTGCTCGGGGAGGCACGCCAATCTTCTCTCGACGAGGCGGGGCGGGAGCGGCTGCGCCAGGTCTACGAGCGCGCGCTCGCCGAGCTGCGTGAGGGCTTGTCCGCGCCCCTGCAGCAGGAGCTCGACACGCTCACCATCCCCCTCGAGGGGACGCCGAGCGAGTCCGAGATTCGGTTGGCCCAGGCCCAGCTGGTGGGATGGCTGGAAGGTCTGTTCCAGGGCATACAGGCCGCCGTCTGGGCGCAGCACGCGCAGGCCCAGGCCCAGATGGAAGAGATGCGCCGTAGCGGGCTTGGCCCGTCACCCATCAACGGCGACGGGCGGCGGAGGCCCGAGCCCGGCCAGTACCTTTGAAACGGTGGCGGCAGTTCGTCAAGGAGAACCTAGCGATGAGGTTATCAGCGATGAGGTTACCAACGATGAGACCCCCGACCCGGCGACGGCCTCGGTATGAACCGTCCCGTGGAACGACGATGGTGGCGGTGACAACGATTGCGCTGGCGGCTGGCGTGGCAGCGTGGGCCGTCGCGCGGCGCTCGTCCTCTCCAAATGGCCAGCGGCCCGAAGGGTTCGAGGCGGAGCGCACGGTGACCGTGACGTGCCCACCCGAAGAAGCTTACCGCTACTGGCGGGACCTCGAGCGGCTCCCCACCATCATGTCCCACCTCGAGTCGGTCACCCGTATCGACGAGAAGCGCTCGCGCTGGGTGGCGCGGGGGCCGGGAGACATGCGGCTCGAGTGGGAGGCCGAGATCATCGCCGATGAGCCGGGCCGGCTGATCGCCTGGCGCTCGCTGCCGGGCGGCGACGTCGACACGTCGGGCTGGGCCCGCTTCAGTCCGGCGCCGGCGGACCGGGGTGCCGAGGTCAAGGTTCATCTGAGTTACGCTCCGCCGGCGGGAATGCTCGGGGGAGCGGTGGCTGCCCTGCTCGGCCAGAGCGGGGACCGTCAGGTACGCGAGGACCTCCGGCGCTTCAAGCAGCAGCTGGAGACGCGCGAGGTCGCGACAAGCGGCCTTCGACCCGTAGTCGGAAGGGGGCGCTGAGATGCGCGCCGTGTGCTGGCATGGACGACGGGACATCCGCGTCGAGCGGATGCCGGACCCCGAGATCGTGAACCCGCGCGACGCCATCATCCGCGTGACGGCCACCGCCATCTGCGGCTCCGATCTGCATCTCTACAACGGCGCCATTCCCACGATGCGCGCCGGCGACATCCTGGGGCATGAGTTCATGGGCGAGGTGGTCGAGGTCGGGCCGGGGGTGACGGGACTCTCGCCTGGAGATCGCGTCGTGGTGCCGTTCCCCATCGCGTGCGGCGGCTGCCTGCCGTGTCGCGAGGGCTTGACGTCGCTGTGCGACAACAGCAATCCCAACGCCGAGTTGGCGGAGGCGATGTACGGATTCTCGGGCGCGGGCCTGTTCGGTTACTCGCATCTCTACGGGGGCTACCCGGGCGGCCAGGCCGAGCTGGTTCGGGTCCCCTTCGCGGACGTCGGACCCCTCCGCGTCCCGCCCACGCTGTCGGACGAGCAGGTGCTCTTCCTGTCCGACATCTTCCCCACGGGCTACATGGCGGCGGAGAGCTGCGGCATACGACGGGGCGACACGGTCGCGGTGTGGGGGTGCGGTCCCGTCGGCCTGTTCGCGATGGCGTCCGCGGGGCTCCTCGGCGCCGAACGAGTCATCGGTATCGATCGGTGGCCCGCGCGGCTGCGCCTGGCGGAGAGCCAGGCCAAGGCCGAGATCATCAACTACGAGGAGACCGAGGACGTGGTGGAGGAGCTCAAGCAGCGCACCGGGGGGCGGGGCCCCGACGCCTGCATCGACGCGGTCGGAATGGAAGCGCACGGCACCACCGCCGACGCGCTCTACGATCGCGCGAAGTACGCGGTGGGCCTCGCGACCGACCGCCCGCACGCCCTGCGCCAGGCCCTGCAGGCCTGCCGCAAGGGCGGCACCGTCTCGATTCCCGGCGTCTACGGCGGCGTGCTCGACAAGGTGCCGTTCGGCGCCGCCTTCGCGAAGGGTCTCACCCTGCGCATGGGACAGACCCACGTCCATCGCTACCTGCGCACGCTGCTCGGGCTCGTCGAGGAGGGTCGCATCGATCCCAGCTTCGTGGTCAGCCACCGCTGGCCGCTGAGCCGGGCGCCCGAGGCGTATCAGATGTTCAACGACAAGGCGGACGACTGCACCAAGTTCGTCCTGAACCCTGCCGCATGAGACGCGCGGGCGGCGTCGCCCTGGCCTTGGCGCTCGGCGCGGGGGCGCTGGGCGGCGCCGCCGGGGCAGCACTCGGGCGCCGGTGGATCCTCCGCGATCGCGTGATCCTGGTGACCGGCGGCTCGCGCGGCCTGGGCCTCGCCATCGCGCGCCAGCTGGTCCGCCAGGGCGCCCGCGTCGCGATCTGCGCGCGTGATCGCGACACCCTGGAGCGCGCGCGGCGCGAGCTCGAGCAAGACGGGGGCGTCGTGCTCGCCGTCCCATGCGATGTCTCGGACCGCGCGGCGGTGATGGCGATGGTCAGCCAGGTCTCGCAGCAGCTCGGGCCCATCGACGCCCTCGTCAACAACGCTGGCACGATCGTGGTGGGGCCGGTCGCCGCGATGACCGTCGACGACTTTCGGAAAGCCATGGATACCAACTTCTGGGGTCCGCTGCACGCCACGCTCGCGGTGCTACCCCAGATGCGCGCGCGCCGGTCCGGGCGCATCGTCAACGTCGCCTCCATCGGCGGCAAAATCAGCGTGCCGCACCTTCTGCCGTACAGCGCCAGCAAGTTTGCGCTGGTGGGCCTGTCCGAGGGGCTACACGCCGAGCTGCGGGACGAGGGGATCCTGGTGAGCACGATCTGCCCCGGCCTCATGCGCACGGGCAGCCCACGCCATGCCTGGTTCAAGGGCCGGCATCGCGAGGAGTACGCCTGGTTCAGTGTCAGCGATTCACTGCCCGGCCTCTCGATGGCGGCCGAGCGGGCCGCCCGTCAGGTCGTGCAGGCCCTCCGCTGGGGCCGGGCCGAGCGGGTGTTGTCCCTGCCCGCCAAGCTCGGCGCCACCGTCCAAGCGCTTGCTCCCGGCGCGACGAGCGAGCTTCTCGCCCTCGTCGATCGCTGGCTACCGGCCGCCCACGAGCCGACGACGCTGAACGCCACAAAGGGCGAAGCGAGCACGTCGGAGTGGTCCCCGTCATGGCTGACCCGCCTGGGGGACGAGGCGGCGCGCCGCCACAACCAGATGGCAGATACGGCGCGGTGAAGCGACCCGGCTAGCTCGCCGGCTGGAGCTGGAGCGAGGACGCCCAGGAGGGCGTAACGCCGATCTGACCCAGCATGCGGAGGACGCGCGCCGGCGTGCCGAGGTCGTGCCACCCCACGTCGGGCAGCTCGGCCACCGCCAGCGGCTTGGCCGTCGTCTGGAGCACCGAGCGCGAGAAGTTCGCCGCGGGCGCCAGGGCATAGGCCTGCCCGAGCGCCCACCGCTCCTGGTCGGGTCCGTGGAAGGCCACCGCGCGACTGAGCCGCTCCTCCAGACGTGGGACGCACTCACGCCCCGCGTCGATCACCGCCCGCGCGCTTCCCGCCATCACAAAAGTGCTCCAGAGGGCCCCCGAGCACCGGAGGGAGAGCGCCAGCTCGGCGGAGGGCTTTTCCAGGAAGCGCCGAACCCGGAAGATCGGAGCGTACCCGGCGGCGCCGATGCGCTCGCCCGGTTGTATCCAACCGAAATCCGGCTCCAGGTCCGTCGGAGGGGCGCCGAGGAGCACGAGCCATTCCGGCTGCTTCTCGACGAAGCGCGCCACCACGCCGGCACGGCGGGCGAAGGCGGCCTCGTCGCGGATGAAGTGGTCGGAGGGAAAGAACATCAACGCGGCCTGGGGATCGCGCGCCTGGATCCAGTGGGCGGCCAGGAGCATGGCCGCCCCCGTGCCCCGGTCCTGGGGCTGCGCGAGCACCTGGGGGCCACCCCCGTGGCGCAGCTCTCGGCCGAGATGCCGGAGATGACTGGCCATGGTGACGACGACCGTACGGTCGGGCGGCACGATGAGGCGAACGCGGTCCAGGGTCTGCTCCAGGAGCGAGCGCCCGCCGGTGAGGACGGCGTACTGCTTGGGGAGGTCGTGACCGTAGATCTCCCGGATCAGCGGCCGAAGCCGGACCCCCTCGCCTCCGGCCAGCACCACCGCCCAGGTCCGATCACACGCTGCATCTGTCTTCACGGCGCGTTCGTAGACGCAACCAACATGCCACGGTGACGCGAGGCACCATCCCGCGACAACTCGCGGGAAATCCGACAACTCGCCCCGGCCGTTTACTCGCGCGAAGCATCGTAGGCTGGAAAACTTACCAGGTAAGACGGAGCCCGGTTCCTTCTGCCACGGCCCTGTCGCCCCTCGTGGTTTCTTTCCGGGGGGCATAATGAGGGCGGAGGTGCCACATGGCCATCCAGCTGGACCACACTATCGTGCCGTCGCGCGACAAGAAAGCCTCCGCTCGATTCTTCGCCGACATCTTCGGCTTGACCGTCACGCCCGGGGGCGACTACTTTGCCCAGGTGCGGATCAACGAGGCCCTCACCTTCGACTTCGCCGAGGACCCCCACCCGCCCCAGGGTCTGCACTACGCCTTTCACATCACCGACGCGGAGTTCGACGCCATCCTGGGCCGGCTGAAGGCCAAAGGTCTCGCCTTCGGCAGCGAGCCCGACAGCCCCGCCAATGGTCGGCTCAACCGGCGGCGCGGCGGGCGGGGTTTCTACTTCCAGGACCCCAGCGGCCATCTGCTGGAAGTCATGACCGTGCGCGAGACAGGGAGCTAGCCGACATGAGACTCGAGGGCAAGGTCGCGCTGATCACGGGTGGCGCCAGCGGCATGGGGGCGAGCGAGGCGGAGATCTTCGCCCGGGAAGGCGCCAAGGTAGTGGTAGCCGACGTGCTCGAGGCGGAGGGGCGAAAGGTCGCGGACGGACTGGGCAAGTCCGGTCTCTTCGTGCGGCTCGACGTGACGAGCGAGGGCGGGTGGCAGGAGGCGGTGGCTGCCGCGCGCTCCACGTTCGGCAAGCTCGACGTGCTCGTGAACAATGCCGGGATCAGCGGCACCTTCGACCCGGACACCCTCAGCACGTCGGCCTGGGACCGGCTGATGGACGTGAACGCCAAGGGCGTCTTCCTCGGCATGAAACATGTGATTCCATTGATGGAGGGGGCGGGCGGCGGCGCAATCGTGAACATCTCCTCGGTGTCGGGCTTCGTGGGCCAGGCGGGCATTCACATGGCCTATAACGCCTCGAAGGGCGCGGTGCGCCTCATGACCAAATCGGCGGCCGTGCAGTACGCGCGTAGCGGCATCCGGGTGAACTCGGTGCACCCGGGCGTCCTGCCGGCGATGCGGTCCTCGAAGGCCACGGCCGACCCGACGTTCCGCGCCAAGATGCTGTCGGGCGTCCCCATGCGACGCGAGGGCCGGGTCGAGGAGGTCGCCTACGCCGTGCTCTTCCTGGCCTCCGATGAGGCCTCCTACATCACCGGCACCGAGCTGGTCGTGGACGGGGGCTGGCTCGCCGTCTAGCCCTCACGGCCCCACCTGCCTCCGCAGGCCCTCGGCGAGCTGGCGGGCGCGGGGATCGGCCGGCACCAGTTGGACGAGCAGCTCGGCGAAGGCCAGCGCGCGGCGAGGCTGCTGCTGCCGGGCATAGAAGGCCACCAGGGCATAGACGATCTGCGCGTCCGCGCGGTCGAGCGTCTGGGCCTTCAGCAGCGCCGCCTCGGCCTCCGGACGCCGGCCGACCTGATCCAGCGCCAGCCCGTAGTTGTAGAGAACGCGGGCGCGCTCGGGGAGGAGCCGCGCCGCCTCGCCGAGGGCGGTCACCCCTTCGTGCACGCGGTTGTCCTCGGCGAGGAGCAAGCCGAGCGAGTAGTGCAGCTCCCCCTCGTCCGGCGCGCGCTTGATCCCGTCCTTCAGGACGCGTTCGGCGTCGGCGTTCCGGCCCATGGAATTGTGAAGCCGGGCAAGGTTGGCCCGGGCGGGAGAAAAGCGCGGGTCCAGACGCAGGGCCGTCTCGTAGGCGCTCACGGCCTGGTCGCGCTGATTCATTCCGTCCAGCACGACGGCCAGGTTCAGGTGAGACGCCGGCATGTCGGCCATGGCCGCCTGCGCCGTCTTGAACTCGGCCAGCGCGGCGTCGAAGGCCTGCCGCTGATCCCGATCGAAGAGCGCCGCCGGGACGGCGGCGAGCACTCGCACCGCCTCGATGCGCACGCTCCGCATCCCGTCGTTCAGCAGCGGAGCCCCCGCGGCCAGCCGATCCGCCGGCGGGAGGATCTCGAGCGCCGACAGCGCGGCATGGCGCACCACGGGGTCGGCATCCTTGGTGGCCGCGACAATGGCGGGCGCAGCAGCGCCGTACCGCCGGAGGGCGTCGAGGGCGCTCGCGCGCACGACCGCGGGCTGGGCGCCATCCGCGGCCAGCGCCGTCAGCGCCGGGCCCGCATCGCGCGCCCCCGCCCGGCCCGCCGCGACCGCCTGCGCCCAGTGACGCGGCGGCGCCGTCCCGTACCATTTCTGGATAGCGGCGGCCGCCCACTGCGCCGGACGATCCGAATGGCAGGTCGCGCACGCATTCGGCGTGCCGATGGATACCGTCAGGTCGGGCCGCGGCACGCGCAGGCTGTGATCGCGGCGGCCATCCACGACCATGTAGTGGCGTTCGGGCATGTGACAGCTGACGCACTGGGCGGCGGGCGAGCCCGCCTTGTGGAAGTGGTGGGCGGGGGCGTCGTAGGCCTTGGCCTTGAGCGTTGGGAAGCGTGGATCCACGGCCTCGCGGTGGCACTGGGTGCACAGGGGGTTGCCGGTGGCCTTGAGCCCGGCGCCGTGCGCGTCGTGGCAGTCGGTGCACCGGACGCCGCGCTGGAACATCTTGCTCTGGCGGAACGAGCCCCACTCGTAGACCTCGCCGAGCAGCTGCCCGTCGACGTGGTAGAGATCCGCGCGCAAAGCCTCGACCCGGTACTCATCCAGCAGCGGACGGCCGGGCCGCTCCGCGTCGGCGAGCGGGGTCCGGCGCGAATGGCACCGCCCGCAGCTATCGACCTGCGCGGCGGCGGCCGACCGGAGGTCCACCACGAGCCCGGCGTCGGTCGGCTTGCTCCCAGGCTCCGGCTTACGCGCCCGCGCCCACGCGACGTGGGCCTGCGCCGGTCCATGGCAGGCCTGACAGCCGACATTCGGCGCCGCCCACGTCGTCCGGTACGTATCGGTCCGCGCATCGTAGCCCTTCCGCAGGTCGGTCGCGTGGCACTCCGCGCACATGAGGTTCCAATTCTGATACCGCCCGGTCCAGTGCAGCGGGTCGTCGGGCGCGATCTTCTCGGTGGGGTAGAGCGAGAACCAGCGCTTCGCCCTCGTGTCCCAGGCGATGGTGAGGGCCTGCAGGCGCCCGCCGGGGAACGGCACGAGGTACTGCTGGAGCGGCTCCACCCCGAAGGTGTAGGCGATCTCGAAGTCGGCGGGCTTCCCGTCCCGCCCTTCGGTGTTGACGACGAACTTTTCGCCACGCTTGAAGAAGCGGGTGACTAGGCCCCCCTGCTCGAAGCGGGCGTCGTTGAAGTCGCCGAGCACGGTGCGCTCGTCGGCGGGCTGCATCGCCTTGGCGTGATGGGAATCGGCCCACGCGCGCTGCTGGGCTGTGTGGCAGGTGCCGCAGCTCGCCTCGTCGCCAAAGGCCCGCCGAGCCGCGTCGTGGCCGCGCCCGAAGACCTCGAGGCGGCCCGACCACCAGCCGTACCCGCCGAGCGCGGTCACGCCGAGCGCGGCGGCCAGGAGCACGGCGAGGGCGGTGCGTGCGCGGAATCGAGGCATGGGAGGCCCTCGCCATAGTACGACACGCCTTTGCCGAACGACTCACGCCCTGACGCCCTCCGCGACGAAGCGACGGAGGACATCGCAAGCGAGAGGACGCGCGGCGGATCACCCAGCCGCGCGATCCGAGGAGCGCGTGGGGAAGGTGGCTGCCGATCCTTGACGGCACGGAGGGCGGCCCGTATCATGCCGCCAGCCTTGACGCCCACAACGACGCGGTCCGCCCGATCCGTGCGGGCCCTGGCACGAGGAGACGCGACCATGATGACTCGCCTGCGCCCCGGTCCCTGGCTGCTCTCGCTGCTCCTGGCTCTCCCCGCCGCCCCGGCGGCCGCGCAGGAGATCAAGCTCAAGCTGTCGCACTTCGTGCCTCCCTCGCACAACCACCACACCAGCGTGATTGTGCCGTGGGTGGAAGAGGTGAAGAAGCGCACGAACGGCCGGGTGGAGATCACCATCTTTCCGGGGGCGTCTCTCTGCAAGCCGCCCCAGCAGTACGAGTGCGTGCGCGACGGGATCGCCGACATCTCCTTCGCGGTCACCGGCTGGACGCCGGGGCGCTTCCCGGCCAGCTCGGTGGTCGAGCTGCCCTTCATGATGCGGACGGCGGCGACCGGCTCGCAGATGCTCGCCGACCTCTGGGACAAGTACCTGAAGCAGGAATACGGGGACGTTCACCTCCTCTACATGAACGTGCATCCGGCCGGCCACATCCACACCCACTCCAAGCACATCCGCGCCCTGGAGGACTTCAAGGGCATGAAGCTGCGCGCCCCCACCGCGGTGGTGGGCGATGTCCTCGAGACCCTGGGGGCGGCCAAGGTGGGCATGCCGGTCAACCAGATCTACGAGTCCATGTCGAACAAGGTGATCGACGGCTTCGTGGTCCCCTACGAGGTGTTTCCTCCGTTCAAGTTCTTCGAGGTGACGCGCTTCCACACCGAGGTCGGGATGTACACGACGGCGTTCGCCACCATGATGAACAAGAAGAAGTATGAGAGCCTGCCCGCCGACGTGCGCAAGGTGCTCGACGAGACGACGGCTGCGCAGGCCGGCTACTGGAAGAAGGTCGGCGGTTTGTGGGACGGCGCGGAGGTGCCCGGCCGCAAGTCGATCACGGACCGGAAGAACGAGATCCTGGTGCTGCCCAAGGCCGAGCGCCAGCGCTGGCGGGAGGCCCTGCGCGGCCTCGACGACAAGTGGGTGAAGGACGTCGAGGCCAAAGGCGTCCCCGGTGCCGCGCTGCTCAAGGAGGCGCGCGCGCTCGCCGCCAAGTACGGCGAGGCGGACTAGCGGAACTCCGCGCGTCGTGCGCTCCCTGGAGGCCCAGGCGACGCGCTGGACCCGGTACCTGGCCCTCGGCGCCGGCTGGGTGCTCCTCGGGGTGGCCGTCCTCACCGTCGCCGACGCGCTGCTGCGGAAGTTCCTGTCGCGGCCCCTGCCCGGCACCTTCGAGGCGAGCGAGCTGCTGCTCGCCTCGGTCATCTTCTTCGCGATGCCCTACACCGGGCTCACCGACGGCCACGTCTCGGTAGACCTCCTCACCGGCCGGCTGTCGGCGCGCGCCCAGACCGTGATCCTCGGGGTCAACGCGCTCGTGTGCGCGGTGATCCTGGGCTTCATCGCCTATCAGATGGGGCTGCTCGCCGCCGAGTACGGGCGCGCCGCCCGCACCACCATCACCATGCGCATCCCCATCCTGCCCTTCATCGTGCCGGTGACGGCGGCGGCCGCGCTCGCCGCCCTCGGCTTCGTGGTCCAGGCGCTTGCCGCCTTCGCCCGCGCGGCCGCACCGGGGCGATAGGGCTCCATGAGCCCCGTCACCATCTCGCTGCTGGGCTTCGCCGCGCTCCTCGCGCTGATCCTCGTGCGCCTGCCCATCGCCGCCGCCATGGCCATCGTGGGAGTGGGCGGCACCGCGGCCATCGCGGGCTGGCCGGCGGCGCTCGCCACCCTGCGGCAGGGCCCCTTCGAGCGCGCGTCGTCCTACACGCTCCTCATCATTCCTCTCTTCATCTTCATGGGCTACGTGGCCTCGCAGGCGGGGCTCAGCCAGGGCCTGTTCCGGGCCGCGCACGTGTGGCTCGGCCACCGGCGCGGCGGCCTCGCCATGGCGACGGTGGCCGGTTGCGCGGGCTTCGGTGCGATCTGCGGCTCGTCCGTCGCCACCGGCGCCACCATGTGCTCGGTGGCGCTGCCCGAGATGCGCCGCTATCGTTACGCCGACAGCCTCTCCACGGGCTCCATCGCCGCCGGCGGCACCCTCGGCATCATGATCCCGCCCAGCATCATCTTCGTGCTCTACGGCATCATGACCGAGCAGAGCATCGGGAAGCTCCTGATGTCGGGCGTGCTCCCCGGGATCGTGGAGACCTTCCTCTTCATCGTCGCCATCGCGCTGGTCACGGGATGGTGGCCGGACCTGGGCGCTCCGGCGCCGCGCGCGTCCTGGGGCGAGGCCCTGCGGGCCACGCGCGACATCTGGGAGGTCGGCGTCCTCTTCGCCATCGTGATCGGCGGCATCTACGGCGGGCTCGCCACGCCCGCGGAGTCGGCCGCGTTCGGCGCGGTGGGCGCGCTGGCCTTCGGGCTGGCCCGGCGGCGCCTGAGCTGGTGGGGGCTGATCGAGGCGCTCGACCAGACGGTGCGTACCACCGCCATGGTCTTCTTCATCGTGATCGGCGCCGATCTCTTCGGCTACTTCATGGCGCTCTCCCAGATGCCCATGCAGCTGGCTGCCGGGCTGGCCGCCCTCCAGGTGAAACCGTTCGTGGTGCTGTGGGCCATCATCGTGACCTACATCGTCCTGGGCGCGCTGATGGACGAGCTCGCCATGATCCTGCTGACCGTGCCCATCTTCTTTCCCGTCGTCACCGCGCTGGGCTACGATCCCATCTGGTTCGGCGTGGTGATCGTGGTGGTGGTGCAGATCGGGCTCATCGCGCCTCCGGTGGGCCTGAACGTGTTCGTGATCGGCGGCATGGCCCGCGACGTGCCCATGGTGACGATCTACCGTGGCGTCATGCCCTTCCTCGCCGCGATGATCGTGCTGCTCGTCCTGTTGACGATGTGGCCGGGCCTGGCCCTGCTCCTGCCGAGCCAGATGCGATAACGCTCATGAGCTCGCACGCGGGACCGGATCCGGCGCGGGCGCGCTACGAGGCGCTGATGGAGGTGGTGCGGAACCGGATGACCAACCGGGCCTTCGCGCCCGCCGAGATCCCGCGCGCGCACTTCGAATTGATCCTGGAGGCAGCGCGCCACGCCCCCTCCGGCGCCAATGCACAGCCCTGGCACTACGTGGTGGTCACCGACCCCGCCGTCAAGGACGCCATCGGGCAATGCTTCGTCGACGAGCAGCAGCGCCGGGCTCGTCTGCGCATGGGCTTCCCCACCCCGGACTACCGGGGCGTGAAGACCGCGCCCGGTCTCATCGTGATCGCGGCGGACTTCCGCTTCGTCCGCGCCTTTCCCGTTCTCAACGACGGCTCCGAGCTGGACCGGCTCTACCGACAGAACGCCGAGCGCATCCTGCTGCAGAGCGTGGCCGCCTCCACCATGTCCGCGCATCTGGCCGCGGCCGCGCTCGGTTACGCCGTGTGGTGGATCACGGCGATCGGCCAGGAGGAGATACAGCGCCAGGTGCGCCCCCTCCTCGGCGTGCCCGAGCCCCTCGCGATCATCGACGTCATGTGCTTCGGCCCGCCCGCCAAGGCCTCCTACAAGCGCTGGAAGAAGCGGCTCGACCAGATCATGCACTGGGGCCGCTTCGATGCCGCCCAGGTCATGTCGGACGCCGAGATCGACGAGTGGATCCGGACGCAACGCCACAAGGTCATGTACCGCGACGCCTCGCGGGTGGATTGAGGGGGTTTCGCGGGAGCGGCGGGAGCGAATCAAGGCCTCCAGCCCTCCCCCATCCGGGGTACAATGGCCACGATCCCCGAATCTTCGCAGCAACACCCCTACGCGCACCGCCTGCCCCATCCTTGATCCCGGCGGCGATGCCGCCCGTCAAGGAGAAGCGTCATGATTCAACTCGTCACGGTAACAATGATGCTCATCGCACTCGTCACGCTCGCCCCGACCGCTGGGTTCGCTCAAGGCCATGATCACACGATGGTGACGCCCGAGGACCTCAAGTGGTCGGACGTCCCCTCGCTGCCGCCGGGCGCCAAGGTCGCCGTCATCGAAGGGCCGATGAACGAGGCCAAGCCGTTCATGATCCGGCTGCGCCTCCCCGCCAACTACAAGATTCCCGCGCACTTCCACAGCGGGATCGAGCACGTCACGGTGATGAGCGGCACGTTCAACCTCGGCATGGGCGAAAAGGCCGACCACCACGCAACGCGGGCTCTGGGCGCCGGCAGCGTGGCCATCATGCAGGTCGGCATGCGCCACTTCGCGTGGACGAAGGACGAGACCGTCGTCCAGGTGCACGGCGTCGGTCCGTGGACGGTCACCTACGTGAACCCCGAGGACGACCCGCGCAAGAAGTAGTCAAGACGCGCCGGGTGGCCGCACCCATCGGCTTCCCGGCGCTCCCCGCCCGAGACTTCTCCCCGGGCCCCGTTCGTGGCACAGTGGAAGGCGGCTGCCCAATCCACCCCCCGGAGACGAAGCCGACATGACAGTCGCCAACGGTCGCGAGTTCCTCAGCATTCCGGGCCCCACCAATATCCCCGATGCCGTCGTGGCCGCCATGCAGCGGCCGGCCATCGACATCTACTCCGGCGAGATGCTCGGCCTCACGCATTCGCTCCACGAGGACCTGCCCAAGGTGTTCCGGACGACCGGCCGCGCCTACATCTACGCTGCCAATGGGCATGGGGGCTGGGAAGCGGCCCTGAGCAATGTCCTGTCGCGGGGCGAGACCGTGCTGGTGCTCGAGAGCGGGCTCTTCGCGGTGGGCTGGGGCGAGATGGCCCAGATGATGGGCGTCAAGGTCGAGGTGTTGAAGGGCGACCCGCGGCGCGCGGTGAGCCCGGCCGCGGTCACCCAGCGCCTCGAGGCGGACACGAGCCACGAGATCAAGGCCATTCTGATCGTCCAGATCGACACCGCTTCGGGCGTGGCGAACGACATCGCCGCCATTCGCAAGGCGATCGACGCGGCCCGGCATCCCGCGCTCCTGCTCGTCGACGCGGTGGCCTCGCTCGGCTGCATGCCCTTCGAGATGGACGCCTGGGGCGTCGACGTCGCCATGGCCGGCTCGCAGAAGGGTCTGATGACGCCGCCCGGATTGGCCTTCGTCGCCGGCAACGAGCGCGCCCATGCCGCCCACCAGAAGGCCGATCTCCGCACGCGCTACTGGGACTGGACGTTCCGCCAGGGCGCGGCCCACTACCAGAAGTACGGCGGCACGCCGCCGCAGCACCTGCTGTTCGCCCTGCGCAAGGCGCTCGACATGCTCCTCGCCGAGGGCCTCGAGGCCGCGGCGCTGCGGCACGCGCTCCTGGCGGAGGCAGCGCGGCAGGCGATCGGGCGCTGGGCGGAGGGCGGCGCGCTGGCCATCAACGCCTCCGAGCCCGCCGAGCGCGCCAACTCCATCACCTGCGTGCTGATGCCGGACCGGAATCCCCAGCCGCTCCTCGACTACTGCCGTCATCGGTGCGGCGTGGTCCTGGGCGTGGGCATCGGCGGCTTCAACGGCCGCGCGTTTCGCATCGCCCACATGGGGCATGTCAACGCGCCGATGCTGTTCGGCACCCTCGGCGCCGTCGAGATGGGGCTCGGCGCGCTCGGCGTCCCCCATGGGGCGGGCGGCGTGCAGCGAGCGGTGGAATACCTCGGGCGCGAGGTACGTCCCTAGATGCGCTCGGCGCGCACCAGGCGCGCGCCTTCCGCCAGCGCCTGAAGCTTACCGAAGGCGGTCTCGCGGGGCAGATACTTCATCCCGCAGTCGGGAGCCGGGATCAGCCGCTCCGCCGGCACGTGGCGAAGCGCCGCGCGGATGCGTCCGGCCACCTGCTCGGCGGTCTCCACCGCGGGGTCGGCGAGATCGATCACGCCCAGAATCACCGTCTTGGGCGCCAGCTCCTTCAGGATGCCGAGATCGAGCCGGGGCTGCGCCGCCTCGATGGAGACCTGCGCGGCGATCGAGTCGGCCAGCTGCGGCAGGAACGCGTAGCCCGTGGGCTTCTGCTGCTTCACCACCGCCGCGTAGCCGAAGCAGAGGTGCACCGCGGTGGGCACCCGGATCCCCTCCAGGGCGCGGTTGATGGCGGGCACCGCGTAGCGCGCCGCCGCCTCGGGATCGTTGCGGAGCCAGGGCTCGTCCAGCTGGATCACGTCCGCCCCCGCCGCCTCGAGCTCGCGCGCTTCCGCGTTCACCGCGGCGGCGAAGTCCATCGTCATCTCCTCGCGGTCCCGGTAGAACTCGTTCTGGGCCTGCTGCGCCATGGTGAAGGGCCCGGGCAGGGTGATCTTCGCGGTGCGGTCGGTGTGGCGGCGGAGGAACTGCATGTCGCGCACCTCGACGGCGCGGACGCGGCGGACGCGGCCCACCACGCGCGGCACCCGCGTCTCGGTCCCTCGCGCGTCGCGGATCACGCCCGGATTGTCGGCGTCCACTCCGTCCAGGGCGGTCGCCAGCCGGTTCGAGTAGCTTTCCCGCCGGATCTCGCCGTCGGTGACGATGTCGATGCCAGCGCGCTCGATCTCACGAATGGCCACGATGGTGGCGTCGTCCTGGGCCTGCTCGAGGAGCGGCTCCGGCACGCGCCAGATCGCCCGGAGCCGCGTCCGGGGCACTCCCCCGGACAGCATCTGGCGATCCACCAGCCACTCGGGCTGAGGGTAGCTACCCACCACCGTGGTCGCGAGCACCTGTAGTGCCATCGTCATCTCCTCACTCGGCGTCCCGGAACGCCGCTACCCGCCGCTCCAGCCGGCGCAGCAGCAGCTCGTGCACGCCCGTCATCGCCAGCACCAGAATGATCCCCGCGTAGACGCCGGGGCTGTTCAGCATGGTCCGCTGCCGGGTGATGAGGAAGCCGAGCCCCTCCGCCGCCCCCAGCATCTCGGCGACGATCACGCCCACGATCACCAGGGCCCCGCCGAGCCGCAGGGCGGCGACGCTGGACGGCAGGCTCGCAGGCACTGTGACGTAGAGGATCTGCTGGAGCCGGGTCGCGCCGTAGGCGCGGGCCGTCTCACCGAGGGCGGGACTGAGCGCGGCGACCCCGGCCACCGCGGTCAGCATGGTGGGGATGAAGGCGTAGACGGCGGCGAAGGCGATCTTGGACTCCGGCCCCAGCCCGAACCACACCATCATCACGGGATAGAGGACCACGAGCGGGACCGCGTAGGCGCCCCGGATCAGCGGCAGGATCGTCCGAAGGGCGACGGGCGAGGCGGCGATGAGCTGGCCCGCGAAGATGCCGCCCACGCAGGCGATCGCGTAGGCGGCGAGGATCTCCCCCACCGTCGTCGGGAGACTGCCGAAGTACTCCCGCCACTCGGCGGCGAGCACGCCGAGGGCTTCGCTGAGCGGCGGCACGAAGAGCCGCGGCACCAGCCCGGCGCGGGGCAGGATCTCCCACGCGGCGAGGATTGCCAGGTAGAGGGCGGCCTGGCCGGCGCGGATCATGCGTGCGCCGCGTTGCGGATGTGCTGCCAGATCCGGTCCTTCACGACGCCGAAGCGCTCCGTGGACGTCATCGCGAAGCTCCGGGGCCGCGGCAGAGCCACGGTGACGTCGTCCACGACGCGGCCCGGTCGCGGGCTCAGCACGATGACACGGTCGGCGAGGTACACCGCTTCGTTGAGGCTGTGCGTCACGAAGATCACCGTCTTCCGCGTCTCGGCCCAGATGCGGAGGAGCTCGTCGCCCAGCAGCATGCGGGTCTGCTCGTCCAGGGACGCGAACGGCTCGTCCATGAGCAGCACCGCGGGATCCTGCACGAGGCCGCGGGCGATGGCCACCCGTTGCTTCATCCCGCCCGAGAGCTGATGCGGCAGCTTGTCCTCGAAGCCGGACAGCCCGGTCAGCGTCAGCATGCGCGCGGCGCCCGCCCGCCGCTCCGCCTTGGGGATCCCACGTAGTTTCAAGGGGAAGGCGACATTGTCGATGGCGGACAGCCAGGGCAGGAGATTCGCCTCCTGGAACACCATGCCTACCTTGCGGGGCATTGGCGCGGTGATCCGCTCCCCGTCGCACCAGACGCCGCCGTCCGACGGCTGGCGCAGGCCCGCCACCAGCGAGAGCAGCGTGGACTTCCCGCACCCGCTCGGCCCCACCACCGCCACGAACTGGCCATCCGGCACCTCGAGGTCCACGTCGGCCAGCGCGACGAGGCCGGCCCCATCCGTGCCGAAGCGGTGGGACACGCCCCGCAGCGACACCAGCGCCCGGGTCACCCGCGGTGCCTCCAGAAGCCGAGGCGCGCCTCCGCCGCGCGAAGGGCCTCGTTGACCGCCACCGCCGCCGCCGCCACGATCACCAGCGCCGCGTAGAGCTGGGGCATCTGCAGATTCTCGCCCCACGCGGCGATGCGGTACCCGATGCCGTCGCGGGCCCCGTAGATCTCGCACAGCAGCACCGCGGTGATGTTGAAGATCATGCCGAGCCGGGCGGATTCGAGGAGGATCGGCGCCATCGCGGGCAGGTAGATCTCCCGGATGATCTGGAGCCGCGTCGCCCCGTACGCCCGGCTCACGGTGATCAGCTCACGGGGCACCGACTCCACCGCCGCGATACCGCCCATGATCACCACGAAGAGCGTGGTGAAGACCCCGAAGGCGATCTTCTGCGGGATGCTCACCCCGAATACCAGGATGAAGACCGGCAGGAAGATCGACTTCGGCACCCCGAAGAGGAAATTGAGCAGGGGCCGGAACAGCGCGCCGAGGGCGGGCACCTCCGCGAGAACGAAGCCGATGAAGAGACCCGCCGGCGCGGCGATGAGGAAGGCGGCCAGCACTTCCCACCCCGTCACCCACAGGCTGGTCAGCACCTCCGGGCGTCCCGCCAGCCGGAGCAGGGCCGAGACGATGGCGCTCGGAGCCGGGGCCAGGCTCGCGTCCAGGCGTCCGCCCCGCACGAGCCCCTCCCAGAGGAGCACCGCGCCGAGGACGACGGCGGCCACGATGAGCCGCTCGTGCCGCCGCATCGCCGCGCCGCTACGGCTTCGTCGGGGTGATGGGCACGTTCTGGAACAGCTCGGCGGCGGGCGCCATGTCCTTCACGCCGCTCGCCGCCGCCAGCTCGAGGGCCTTCTCGACCGAGCCGAGCTTGGTCTGGCCGTCGCGCGAGAGCCGCAGGAACGTCCGCTCGAGCTCCATCTTCGCGATCTCGGGCGAGAGCTCGTTGTTGGCGGCGATGGTCTTGATGGCGTACTCAGGGTTCGCGCGCATGTACTCGAGGGCGCCGTAGAGCGCGTTCAGCCCTTTCTGGATGAAGGCGCGCCGCTCGGTCAGGTTCTTGTCCGTAGCCGTCCAGCCGCCGATCAGGTTGGCGGGCATGGCGGTGGCGAAGTCGGTCAGCACCCGAACCTTTCCCTCGGACACCACCTGATAGCTGAGCGGCGAGTAGATCACCGCGGCGGCCAGATTGCCGTTGAGCAGATTCGGCACCAGCCCGCCGCCGCCGACCGCGATGCGAGAGAACGTCACCTTGTTCTCGCTCTGGGCCCACAGCGCGAGGGTGTCGGTGCCGGAGCCCGCCGAGGTGATGCCGACCTTCTTGCCGTCCAGCTCCCGGGCCGACCGGACCGGCGAATCGGCCTTGACGCCGAGGATCCAGCCCGACCACTCGTCGCCGGACGCCCCCACGATCTTGGTCAGCACGCCCCGCTTCCGTGACGTGGCGATGAGGGGGACGGCCACCGTGCCGAGATCGGCCGAGCCCGCCGCGATCGCCTCGAAGGTCTCGGCGCCTCCGCGGTAGATGGTGATCTCCGCCTTGAGCCCTTCCTTCTCGAACAGTCCCCTCTCCTTCGCCACCGTGGCGAGAATGGTGGGGAAGTAGGTCTTGGTCGGGCACCCGATGCGGATCGTGTCCTGCGCCGCCGCCGACACCGGGGCGGCGAGGAGGACGCCGAGGGCGAGGAGGGTGCCGTGGACAGCGACGCGTAGCCTGCGCATGAGTTCCTCCTGGGGGTCGATGGCGACCGCTCCGTGGGCCGCGGTGCGACGAGGGTAGCACAGCCACGGCGACCTGGTATCGGTGGTAGACTCCCCCCAGCGCCGGTGGCGCCTCGGCCGTGGCCTTTAGCCCGACACGGAGGGTCGCACGATGCTTTCACGCCAGGACAATGACCTCCTCACCCGCGTCGGCCCCGGTACCTCCATGGGCACCACGATGCGGAGGTACTGGGTGCCCGCGCTTCTCGCCCGCGAGCTGCCCGACCCCGACGGCGCCCCCGTCCGCGTCCGCCTCCTCGGCGAAGACCTGATCGCGTTTCGCGACACCCGCGGGCGCGTGGGTCTGCTCGACGAGTTCTGTCCCCATCGCCGCGCCTCGCTCTTCTTCGGGCGCAACGAGGAGTGCGGGCTGCGCTGTGTCTATCACGGCTGGAAGTACGACGCCGAGGGCCGCTGCGTGGACATGATGAACGAGCCCGACGGCCACTCCTTCAAGGACAAGATCTTCATCACTTCGTACCCGACGCTCGAGATGGGGGGCCTCATCTGGGCCTATCTCGGGCCGGCCGAGCGCAAGCCGGCGCCGCCCGCGTTCTCGTGGATGCGCATCCCCGCCACCCAGCTCATCGTGTCGAAGGTGATTCAGGAGACGAGCTGGCTCCAGGGCCTGGAAGGCGGCATCGACACCTCGCACGCGCCCATCCTGCACCGGCTGCTCACGCCCAACACGACACGCCCCGGCTTCAAGCCCGACAACCCGTTCGTCCGCGGCAAGCCGCCCACGCTCGCGCTGGACGTCACCGACTACGGCTACCGGTACGCGGGGATCCGTCCGCTCGACGAGGCGACCATCCACGTGCGGACGTACCACTTCATCCTGCCCTTCCACCAGATCCGCCCGTCGCGCTCGGAGAGCGGCGTGCCGCTGATGGCCGGCCACAGCTGGGTGCCGATCGACGACGAGACCACCATGGTCTACAACTGGGAGTTCAGCACCAACGGCGCGCCCCTCACCGCCGAGGACCGCCTCGAGCGGCGGCTGGGCAACGGCCCCCTCGACGTGGACCAGACGACGTTCCGCTCCAAGCGGAACCGCGGGAACAACTACCTCCTCGACCGGCAGGTCCAGAAGACGGAGAGCTTCACCGGCATCGACGGCATCAACACCCAGGACCGCGCCATCCAGGAGAGCATGGGGCCCATCGTGGACCGGACGCGTGAGCACCTGGGCCCCGCCGACCGCGCCGTCATGCAGGCGCGCCGTCTCCTCCTGGAGGCGGTGAAGGTGGTCGCCGACGGCGGCACGCCGCGGGCCATCGAGCCCACCTACGCCGGGCTCGCCGCCGCCGAAGCCGTCCTGCCCCGCGACGCCGACTGGCGCGACACCGCCCTCCCGGCGGGCTCGCAGATCGAGCAGACGGTCTAGCCGTTGAGCGAGGGCACGAACGGCGGACGCGAGCGCGCCTACCAGGCGCTGCGCGAGTCGGAGGAGCTCCATCGCGTCACCTTGAGCAGCATCTCGGACGCGGTGTTCCTCACCGACGACGACGGGCAGTTCACGTTCATCTGCCCGAACGTCGACATGATCTTCGGTTACGTGCCGGACGAGGTGCAGGCCATGTCCCGCATCAGCCGGCTCCTCGGCGACAACCTCTTCGACCGGGCGGAGCTCGCCGCGCGCAAGGAGCTCCGCAACATCGAGCGCGAGATCACGGCGAAGTCGGGCGACCGGCGCATCCTCCTCATCCACCTCAAGGAGGTCGCGATCCAGGGCAGCACCGTGCTCTACTCCTGCCGCGACATCACCGAGCGCAAGCACGCCGAGGAAGAGCTCCGGGTGGCGCGCCTCGACCTCGCCCACGCCTCGCGCCTCGCCCTGGTCGGCGAGCTGATGGCGTCGATCGCCCACGAGATCACCCAGCCGCTCACCTCCATGCTCGTGAACTCGGGGGCCGGCATCGCCCGCCTCGGCGCGATCCCGCCGGGCCCGGACGCCACCGAGCTTCGCGAGATCTTCCTGGACATCCGCGAGCAGGGCCGCCAGGCGGGGGAGGTCATCAAGCGCCTCCGCGCCCTCGCCAGCAAGCGGCCGCTCGAGCGGCAGCCCCTCGACGTCAACGAGGTCGCCGGCGACATCCTGCGGCTCGTCGGCAGCGATGCGCGGCGACGGGGCGTCACCCTCCGCTCGGACCTGGTGCCCGCGCTGCCGTCGATCACCGCCGACCGCGTGTGCCTGCAGCAGGTCGTGCTCAACCTGATCCTGAACGGCATGGACGCCATGGACGAGCCCCCGACGGACAACCGCCAGCTGCTGGTGCGCACCCGCCGCCTCGACGACGGCGTCGAGGTCGCGGTGAGCGACACCGGCCACGGGATTCCCGCCGAGCGCCTGCCCAAGCTGTTCGACGCGTTCTTCACCACCAAGAAGGACGGCCTGGGGCTGGGGCTCGCCATCGCGCGGTCGATCATCGAGGCGCACGGCGGCCGCATCTGGGCCGAGGATCACGGCGGCCGCGGCGCGACGTTCCGCCTGTCGCTCCCCGTGGCCTGATCCGGGTGCTGTTGCTACATGAAAATGTCCGGGGGTAACGGCCACGTGAAAAGGTCCTCCTACCATGGAGACCTTCACGTTGAGTCGGAAAGAGCTGCAGCGGCCCGGGCTGGTGAAAGCCGCCTG
>Ga0075421_100000752_pt1 | contig 35597 bp, 36 predicted proteins | sample SoiMetdeltSBSDD5_FD_75292 | JGI IMG/M metagenome (GOLD analysis project Ga0075421, IMG submission 75292) | Bulk soil microbial communities from a Populus tree surrounding site in Tennessee, USA - Soil MetaG P. deltoides SBSDD5 | ecosystem: Environmental > Terrestrial > Soil > Tree plantation... | reverse complement strand
ACAGGCAAAAGGCAACTTGTCCGGGCGGTCCAAGGAGAGCTGATTTCGGGCCTTTCATTGGCGATCTTGAAGCAGCCGCAAGAGGCCAGGCTCAGGTTTGACCAGGCGTTGCAGTTCCTAGAAACTCACGGTGAGGTCCAACTGGTTCGCGGCGCGAGTGTACCACTGCCAAGAACTCGCCAACTCACTGGACTTTGGCTGCAGTCCCCACCCGTTTCTATCTGCGGTGAATCCTGAACCAAGCCCGACTGAAATCACGGTCAAGCCGGATCGCGGAATTCGTTCCACGGAACTTTCGCTCCGACCAAGATTTCAAGGGTCCGGACGTCTTCCCGAAAGTACTCGACGAGCTGCGCTCGCAAACTTTGGCTTAATTGGGCTGGGGGTTGCGACGCACTACTAAACTCGGTATGAAACCAGAAGCGGATAATCCTTCGGCGGCGTTCCGGCAAGAGTTTCCATAACCGCCACAGTGGAGAGACCCGCTTTACGGTCGGAATCAGCCGGGGAAAGCGTTGGCTCGTCCCACCGACATGATATCGAGTTCCAAGGTTCTTTGGCGTATGGCTATCTACTCCCAAGTATCTCGCGATTGAATCGAGGACAAACTGAGGTCGCGTTTCCAGGTCATCGGCAAATAGAATCAGCAACCGGTCCATTGGAAAGTATTGGCGATATCTACCCAAGATTCTTCCATATTCTCCAAGAGACAGATAGCCTGTGAGGGTATCTTCTTTCTTTGCTTCCGAAATCACCTGCTCAAAAGGGCTATTCTCAGAGTTTGTTCTAACTGCCATGCGGAAGTGGGAAAAAGCCCTGTCTACTGGGTTTCTCAGCAATGCTATCAGCTTTACATCGGGCATTGCCTCGCGAATGCGTTGTGGGACATGCGAATGGGCCATGTATTGCGGCGTCACCTTTCCCAATAGGACATCATCCGATGCCTGAGAGAAGAACTCCTCGGCAAATACCTCCCATCCTTGAGTGAACCAGGATTCATTGGAAAAGAAAGCGATCTCCTTCTCCGGGGGTAAGAAGATCCGCGGATGATGGCGAAGGTATTGGAAGAGTGCAGTTGTCCCAGACTTGTGAGCACCGATTACAAGAAAATCCAGCGGACGAGTCTTCATGAGAGCAGGTCAAGCCACCTGCGGCGGTACGACGAATGAAACTACCCGGAATTTGTCCCTCTTGCCAAGAGGGGACACCGCGCTTCTTGCGGCAGGGGCCACAGGCTGCAGCCGACCTTCAAGAATCGATCAAGATGTATCCGTCTTCTCCCGTCTGGGGGAGAGGCTGTCCGAAGCCCGAGTGGAGCTGTCAACGGAGACATAACCTTCGCCGAGGTGCTCGCTACGGCTCAACACCTATGATTATTGCCACTAGGCGAGTGGGACCGTGTACGCCTTTGATTAAAACCTTTTCAATATCAGCCGTACGACTCGGGCCGGTTATGAAGGTAAGCGCGCTTCCTGGAAGATCAATGCCATGCCTCTTTTGAATCTCGAGGAACAGGTCGGCCATGTTGGGATAGATCTGGCTGGGCGTTGCCAATACGAGATGAATTGAAGGTAGAAGGCTGATTTGCCTGCTGGCCTGTCTCCCGGCTGCCATGACAATGGTGCCAGTCTCAGCCAGCAGGTATTCCGCCCCAGTGATGGAGAGGTGGGCTTGAGCCAGGGCATCTCGTAGGCGAGCACGATCGAAGGGATTCTCGCTGTCGATAGCTTCCGTCAGAAGCTGAACATCCGGCAGTTCGACCGGAAGTTTCTGGATCAGATCTAGTCGATCGCAGATGGAATGCTGCGAAATGGCGACCTTCTTCGCCCCTGAAGAGATCACGACCTCTCTGATAGCCTGGAGGGCGACCGCCCCATTGGCACAGTCATAGAATTCGCCGCCCACGGGTTCAAACTCTCTTCGGAATTTATCGACTAGCGAATTTCTAGAGGAGACCGACGCGAAGAGCTCCTCGAGGTTGCTCGTGACCGGCTGATGTCCGTGATGATGTTCCCGCCGAGGCTTGGCCAAAGCCAACCGGACCTTTCCAAGGATTTCAGCCCGTGAACCGTTCATTTGACTCTTGAACCCTGCGTCTGAACCGCGAATGGACCCCCATAACCGCAAATACTGCGAACTTGCTTGCCCGTGAAATGGACGAGCCAAGGCACGCCGGGTGTGGGTTCCGACACCACCTGTGGCCTGGCGAGTTTCAACACAGCGCTAAATTATTCAACATCTGATCGCGCTCACGGTCGGCGATTGCGTTCATCCTTACCAAGAAGTTTCTTGATTCACAATCATTTGTGCCTATTCGTGGTCTGGCGGCGGCTTCGCTGCTGAGTTTCTTTCCAGAGCGTCTTAAACGACTTCTCCGCCAGGGGCGGGAAATCCCGCGTTTCTGTCCAGCCTGGAACTTTGAGTGGTCTCGACTGCTTGCCAACCAACTTCAGGGCGACGCGCAAAAGGCGCGATCCCATGCGGTACACCGTGGCATCCTTCATTCCAGCCAGATAGAGCTTCATGGCGAAGCGCTCCTGCCATGGAGTCTGCTTGGTGTCGACAATCTGCTTCCGCAGCCAGAGCAACATGTGATGGATGTCAATCTTAACTGGACAGATATTCGAGCAAGCACCGCACAGCGACGAGGCATACGGCAAATCCTTGGCAACCTCGACGCCTTGAAACAGAGGTGTGATCACCGCTCCGATCGGGCCGGAGTAGACCGAACCATACGAGTGTCCTCCTACGCGCTGATAAACAGGGCAGGTGTTGAGGCAAGCGCCGCAGCGGATGCAGAATAGCGACTCCCGCATTTTGGGATCTTTGAGAATCTCCGTCCGGCCATTGTCCAGAAGCACCAGGTGAAATTCCTCGGGCCCGTCCAGCTCGCCTGGCTTTCGCGGAGAGCTGATCAGAGAGACGTAGCTAGTCTGCTTTTGTCCAGTGGAGCTTCGCCCCAGGAGACGGAGAAAAATCGGCAAGTCCACGAAACTGGGAATGACTTTTTCCAAACCCATGACTGCGACGTGAACTCTGGGCATCGTCGTACTGAGTCGCGCATTGCCTTCGTTCTCCACGATAACAATCGTCCCTGTATCGGCCAGCGCAAAGTTCACACCCGAGATTCCAAGTTCGGCAGAAAGAAACTTGCTCCGGAGGATCCTGCGGGCTACTTCGCAAAGCTCTTCAGGAACGTCCGTGTAGGTGATACCAAGCTTTTGGGCGAAAAGCTCTCCGATTTCGCCTCGGCTCTTGTGCAGTGCGGGAGCGGTGATGTGCGAGGGCCACTCGCGAGCAAGCTGAATGATATATTCGCCCAAATCAGTTTCCACAGGCTCTAGCTGGTTCTCTTCCAGGATGTGCGACAGCCCGATCTCCTCGGTCGTCATGGACTTCGATTTCACTACGGTCCTGGCACGAATGCGACGAGCGATCCCCAAGATATAGTCTGAAGCCTCCTTGCCATCGCGGGCCCAGAAGACTTTTCCGCCGTTGGCGATCACCTTCGATTCGAGCTTCTCGAGGTAATAGCCGAGCTGGTCAATGGCCTCTTCCTTGATCCGATGAGCGCGTTCCCGAAGAGCTTCCCATTCTGGGACTTCCGCGACAACGCGCAAACGATTCTCCAAGGCATGGTGCGTGGCAAAACGATACGTCTTGCGAAGCCGTGGATTGTTGATATTGCGGCTGGCGTAGGTCTTGAAGAGTTTGGGAGTGAGGTTCATCTGCGATAGACGTCTTTAGAGGAGGATAACTCAGGAAGAGACAGCCAGAGCATCCGTTATTGACCATTTGTCAATTGCTGTCAATTGTCACTTCGAACTGGCCTTGACGGGGTCAGCGAGCAATGAGAAATGGTTTCCGTCTCTCGCCGCAGCCCACGCAGTTCATCTGTGAAACCCACTTAAAGGTTTTCTCCCAGCAAGTCAGCCAGATGCAGGGGCTTGGCCGGGATCCCTCTGCGACTGAGATATCCGGCGATCTGCATCAGGCAACTGGAGTCGTTAGCGACGATATACTCCGCTCGTGACTGGGCAATGGCTGTGGCCTTGTCTTCAGCCATGGCCGTGGAAATCTCGGGATACTTGACGGAGAATGTGCCTCCAAAACCGCAGCAACTCTCAGATTGCTCCATTTCGACAAACTCAATGCCTCGCACGTGACGGATCAAATCACGTGGAGCGTCCTTGACTTTGAGTTCACGCAGCAGGTGGCAGGCATCGTGATAGGTGACTTTGTGGGGGAAATGAACCCCCAGATCTTTGATACCTAGGACATTGACCAGGAAGTCCGAGAATTCATAGGTCTTCGATGCCACGTGGTGCAACATTTCTTTGAGGCCTGGATCCTCAAGAATCTCCGCATAGAAGATTTTGACCATACTGGTACATGACCCGGAAGGGGCAACAATATACTCGGCATTGTGGAACACCTGCAGGAACCGTTGTGCCAATTCAATAGCCTCTTGGTGGTAGCCGGAGTTAAAGGCGGGCTGGCCACAACAGGTTTGGTCTTCGGGATACTCGACTTCGGCGCCGGCTTTCGTCAGGATCTTGTAGAGATTGATTCCAACCTTGGGGAAGAATTGATCGGTAAGGCAGGGAATAAACAGGGAAACTCTCATTGTTCCGGCTGGACAATACTTTCCGCTGAAAAGATGAAGGAACCTGAGGTAATCGGCAGCTATTTAGGCTGCACGCCTGGGACCCACTCAATGATAACTTCAGAGGAGTAGAAGAAGCCATCGACGGCCCTGGGAAAGGCGTCGATTGACAATTGGTGATCGTCAATGCCTAGGGAAAATACTTCTCTAGCGACGCCGGCAGAGTTTTTATGATGTCGTTGTACGTCACCACGACTGCCAGCAGAATCAGTACCACGAAACCAACTTGAGTGATTCGTTCGCGAATGGGCAGACTCAGATCGCGGCGGATGAGGGTCTCCAGAAGGATGATTGCAATAACACCTCCATCCAGGACGGGGATGGGCAGGAGGTTCATAAGACCCAGGTTGAGACTGATCGCTGCCATGAGGAAGATCAAATCAGAAAGGCCGCTCTTGGCGGCGAGGCCCGATTGACGGGCTATGCCGATAGGGCCTTCTAACATGCGCAGCGAGACTTCTCGCCTGAAAAGCCGCTGCAAGATGTCGAAGATCAGACCCGCTAGCTGAATATTGCGGTTAATAGACTCCCTGAAAGCCTGCCCTAATGTGAGCGATTTGACGATCAACTCCTGGGTGTTATCACGCTCAATGCCGATCAGGCGCCGCTCGCCTTCCTGGTAGGGCCTTACGTCTACCGTGAGCTCCTGGCCGTCGCGAAGAACCGTCAGCCGGACGACTTCGTCTCGGTTCCGCTTCAGCACGTCTGCCAAGTCCTTTCCGGCCTTTGCTAGGTCAATGTCTCCGACCTTGATGATCTTGTCACCCCGCCGGATTCCCGCTTGTTCTGCTGGTTTGCCTTTGATGACTCCCTTGACGGCCATAGAAGTAAATGGGGGCGTGAAAGGGAAGATCCCCAGGTATCCGGCTCGGTGCCGCCCCTGCATATCGGGCGTGATCGTCTGATGAATCGTTTCACCGTTACGGACGAGTTCCAACTTCATAGGCCGGTTCGCACTCGTGGTTACCTCCAATGCAAACTCGTCCCAGGAGGGATTTCGCTTGTCGTTCACCGCCACAATTCGATCCCCCGGCCGGATACCCGCCCTTTCTCCTGGCGAATCCGACTCGATGATGCCCACGACCACAGGTTGGCTGATCCAGGCGGGTTCTTCGAATTTGTAGTAATAGAGGCCGGTCAACAGCGCAACAGCGAGCACAATGTTCATTACTGGTCCCATTATGGCGACCAGAAACCGCTGCCATTTCGGACGTGAGAGAAATTCCTCGACGCCTCCGGTGAGATCCTCACCGGGGTTCTCGCCCTTCATTTTGACATAGCCACCCAATGGGATGGCACAGACTTTATAGTCGGTCTCGCCCTTCCGAAAACCAAAGAGGCGTGGACCAAAGCCGACGGCAAAGGCTTCCACCCGGATCTTCAGGAGCTTGGCAACGGCGAAATGGCCAAGTTCATGGATGATAACCACCGTGCCAAAAACAAAAATCACACTCAAAACATTTGATGAAAGAAAATCAAGCATCCACAATCTCCTTAGCGGTAGGGCTCTCTGCTCCTGAACCTTATCGGAGGGACCGGCGAACTGCTTAAGCCGTGAGTATCAGCGTCGCCAATTCAATTCACACTCGAGAACGTCTCGACTTCTCCCGGCCCTAGTCCCTGTATCAGTTGAGGAAGTCTCTCTCGATCAAGCGTCGAGTCTCTTGGCGGACGCTACTATCATACTGTAGAAGTTCCTGAACCGTGGAAAATTTGCTCTGCCCAGCGGCTTGATCGAGCATTCTCCGAATGATTTGCGGGATGAACAAAAACTGGATCTTGCCGGAAAGGAAGTGGTCGACTGCTACCTCGTCTGCAGCATTAAGCGCGCAAGGCAGGCGACCGAGGCTGTGGGCAGCTTGATAGGCAAGCTGTAGACAGGGGAACTGATCGATGTCGGGTTCCATGAACTCGAGCTTTCGGACATTGCAGAAATCGAGGTATTCGCGAGGTGTCGTTACCCGATCGGGATAGGTGAGGGCGTACTGAATAGGGTGCCGCATGTCAGTGACTCCGAGTTGAGCAATGATAGAACCATCCCGGTACTCCACCATGGAATGGACGGTCGACTGGGGGTGAATGAGGATCGAAATGCTCTCGACGCATAAGTCGAACAACCACTTGGCCTCAAGAACTTCAAATCCCTTGTTCATCAAAGTTGCCGAATCGATTGTGATCCGGTTACCCATATTCCAGGTCGGGTGGTTGAGGGCCATCTGCGGAGTGACACTCTTCAACATCGATGGAGAAAAGCCACGAAACGGGCCACCTGACGCTGTCAGGATGATCCGACGCACTTCCTCCCGCCGACCAGCCCGCAGGCATTGGTGAATCGCGTTATGTTCACTGTCAATGGGAATGATCTCTACCCGATTTCGGCAGGCAGCCGCCTTGATCATTTCTCCTGCCACGACCATGATCTCCTTGTTGGCGAGCGCAATCGTCTTGCCACACCCGATGGCTTCGAGGGTTGGAATCAATCCGCTGACACCCACAACCGCGCTGACCACCAGGTCGATATCCGAGAGAGTGGCTAGCTCAATCATTCCTTCCACCCCGACGACGATACGGGGGCGCGAGGCAGGCGGTAGATGATGGGTTCTGTCGCGGAGCGATTCTGCCGCAGCCATGCCAGAAACCGATACGATGCGCGGTCGAAATTTCTCGACCTGCTCGGCCAGTAGATCAGTGTTGCTGCCTGCAGCCAGCCCGGCGACGGTGAATTGCGACGGGAAGTCTTCAATAACCCGCAAGCAGTTTCGCCCAATCGATCCAGTAGAGCCAAGGATGCTCAGGTTCTTCATGGAAATTTGACCGGCTTATGATCTTGGTCGCCACGAAAGTGGACTAGCTCGGTTGGACATACTTTGACGCTTCGACCTGAAGGCGCTTCGAGCCTTGAGGGCCTCCGTCACAGAGACCTCCAGTCGAAAGACAGACGGAGGTAGCCGAACATCACGGGCGCGGCAAAGAGAACTCCGTCGATTCGATCGAGCATGCCACCGTGGCCGGGCAGCAAGTTGGATGAATCCTTGACACTGGCGCCTCGCTTGATTGCGGATTCGGACAGATCGCCAATTTGACTGACAGCTCCGAGGACGATGCCTAACAGAAGCAAGTCTGCGGTAGGAGCGAGAGGCAAAAGGATCTGTTTACCTAACAGTGCAGCCAGCACGTTCCCAAGAAATCCGCCGAGTGCCCCTTCAACCGTCTTCTTGGGGCTCACGCAGGGAGCGAGCGGGTGTCTTCCCCATAAGCGCCCCACGTAGTAAGCACCTGTGTCGCCGAACCAGACCACCAACAGCAGAAAGAAGATCCAGTGGTTGCCGGCACCCCACGGCGTTGCGGTACGCTGCAAGGCCACCATCAAACCCAGCGTCACGGGTATATACACCAAACCCAGGACCGTTGCGGATGCCCCAGCCAGCGTGTCTTGCAGTTTGTTTTGCCTGATTCCCAGCGCTAGCAACAGAAGAGCCGAACTCGTCAAGATCAAAAAACAAGGGAGAACGTTCCCTGGTGAGACGTAGAAGCTGGCTAACAGTAGCAAAGCGATAGCATGACCCCAAAGCCGATTGACTTCGAGACTTGACTTCGTTGCAATCGAGAAGAACTCCTCCAGGGCAAGGGCCGTTGCTATGGCCACGAGCGCCAAGAAGTATGGCGGGGGAGCGTAACCGATAATCGCGATCAAGATCGGGACCAATAACAACGCCGTCAGGATGCGCTTCATTGAGTCGAAAGACCTCCGTAGCGGCGGTCCCTTTTCTGATAAGCAATGATGGCTTCAAACAAGTCCTTCTTGCGAAAGTCAGGCCACAAAGTGTTCGTAACCCAGATTTCGGCATAGGCAATCTGCCAAAGCAGAAAATTGCTGACACGTAGTTCGCCGCTGGTTCTGACCATCAAATCGGGGTCGGGCAACCCTGCGGTGTAGAGACATTTGGAAATCGTGTCTTCGGTAATCTCCAGCTCGTTACCGTTGGACCGGGCATGCTTTTCGAGCACGAGTCTGAAAGCGTCAACGAGCTCGGCGCGACCACCGTAGTTCAGCGCGACGTTGAACCGGAGCCCGGAATTGCTGATCGTCTTCTTTTTGGCAATGGCCAGTTCGTCCTGAATGCTGGGATCGAGTTCCGAAATGCGCCCCAGGGTCTCAAACTGGATGTTGTTCTTCAATAGTGTGTCTAACTCCTTGCGGAGAAACTCCTTCAGCAGACTCATAAGGGTTGCAACCTCGCCCGCCGGGCGTTTCCAGTTTTCGACCGAGAAGGCATAAAGCGTCAGCACCTGCATCCTGAGGCGGGCTGCGGTCTCCACGGTCTCGCGAACGGACTGGATACCTGCCCGATGTCCTGCGACGCGGGGCAAACGTCGCTGTTGAGCCCAGCGTCCATTGCCGTCCATGATGATAGCCACGTGCCGCGGGATCCTGTCGAAGTCAATCTGATTGAGCAGGTTCTCTTCGACGGATCCCCTCTCGAGGCATCCTTCAAAGTTGACTCTTATTTCCTGGCTAAGTGAGGACATGAACCTGGACACGCGCTAATCCAAATATAGTAAGCACCTCATACGGACGGAATTCCGTAACGGCCGAGATGCAGCGTGTAGTTCTCCCTTGTCGAAGTGGGGACAATAGGCCCTGGCATTCTGCTTTTTGCTCAGTACCTCTACACCCCAATGCCGTGGAACAGGGTAGTGCTAGCCCGGCAAACCTGGGCTAGTAGCGCACCGAAACCAGGAATAGCCCTTTGGCGGGTACAGTCGGCCCAGCGGTGGAGCGGTTCTTGGAGTTCAAAGTGGTTTGGAAATCCTCCGGCGTCAGCTTTCCTTTGCCAACCTCTAGCAAAGTGCCCACGAGGTTTCTAACCATATGATGAAGAAAGCCGTTAGCACAAACGTTATATTCTATAAGTTGGCGCTGAGTGTCAAATACAAAGAATGAGCTGCAGACCCGCCGTAGCTTCGATTCTACTTCAGCGTCTGAATCGCAAAACGAAGAAAAATCGTGTTCCCCAACAATCGCTGCAGCGGCCCGACTCATCCTCTCAAAGTCTAACCGACGCGGAAAGTGATGGACGTAGCGGTAGTCAAACGGAGAACAGGAGTTCGCATTGAGGATGCGATAACGATAGTGTTTCAGCTTGGCGTCGAAGCGGGCGTGGAACTCTTCATGGGCTTCTTCAAGTCGGTTGATGCGAATCGAGGGCGGAAGCAAGGAATTGATGGCCTTCCTGAAGTTCGCCACGGGAAGTGGACTTTCGGTCTTGAAGCTGCAAACCTGAGCTAAGGCATGAGCCCCCGCATCAGTCCTGCCAGAGCCGTTCACGCGGACGCGTTCTTCGGTGACGCGCTCGATCGCGTGCGTCAGTTGTCCCTGGATGGTGTCGAGATTCGGCTGGATTTGCCATCCATGGAAGTCGGTGCCATCGTATTCGAGTTCAAGAACGATGTTGCGTGCCATTGACAGATTGCGGAATCCAGTCGGAGGAATCACGATTGACGTACGCCGCCCTCGGACAGGCTCAAACCGAGAACCGGCAATTCGCAGCCAAACCTATCTTCGACTGCCCGGTTTCATGGGAGTGGAACCGGCTCGACACATGGGACATTGATCGGCCCGGTAGGCGGGAACTGCGAGTGTCCACAGGCTGCGGTAAGGCACGTCCAAGACAGGGTGTCCCCCACTGCGGTCGATGATCGAAACCGCACCGATTACGTGGCCGCCATACGATCTGACCACTTGAATGGTTTCGAGAGTTGAACCTCCAGTGGTAATGACATCCTCTACTACCAGCGCCTTTTCCCCTGGTTCAACCGCAAATCCACGCCGCAGGCTCAATTCTCCGCCTTCTCGTTCGGCAAAGATCGCCCGGCAGCCGAGATCGCGCCCCACCTCCTGACCGATCACAATGCCGCCAAGTGCTGGAGAGATAACAAGATCGGGTTTGTCCCAGTCCAGACGGACGACCAGCTCGCGAGCCAAGCTCTCGGCGTAGCGCGGCCATTGCAGAACCTTGGCACACTGCAGGTACTTTTCGCTGTGGAGACCTGAGGTTAGAAGAAAATGACCGGTCAGTAGCGCCCCAGTCTGCTCAAAGATTCGTGCGATCTCCGCCGGATTCACGCGATTTCCTGTTGTCGGGTGGTCCTGTAGTACATCGGTCAATTCCAGCCCGCCAGCGACTGCTCAACACAAAAATGCGGTTGGCGATAAAAGCAAGTCTGTAGGTCTTTAGCAAGACGAGCCGCATATTAACACTGGCACTGGCATGGCACAAATCAATTTGACACCCAGAAGTCGCTCTGGCAGAGTACTTGCCTGTTTGCCTCAACAGCTGACCAAGGGATCAGCTTCCAGAGAGCAAGTTTCATCCCCTAGGCCTGCCCCACGAGCAATTGTTTTTCGCGCCGGTTCCATCAAAATGTTGAAACCTGAGATCCGGGAGTTTCGTAAGTGTTTCTGTGCTGAGGGGTTTTGAATCAACGCATCCTTTCAATGGACATCAAGGGAGTTTCAAATGATCCAGCTTAGCAGTCTTGCACGCTCAACGGTTTCAAGTCGGGTTCTGGCCACGACACTGGCATTGGCATTCATTTTCGGACACCCGGCGTTCGTATTCGGACAGTCTCCGTTTCCTCTGCCGGGTTGGTTCAAACAGAACATCGGGCGTCCCCAACCTCCGGAGAAAGAGAAGGCTCTATCAGAGCTGATCAAGACGCTGACGTCCGAGGGCAGGCTTAATCTCACTGAGGCCGACGCGGTCCGGCTGGTGCTTGAGAACAACCTCGATGTGGTTGTGGACCGCTTTGATCCACGGCTGTCCGAATACGACATCGATCGTGGCTATGCGATCTTCGATCCCAAGTTTACGACGACTCTCAGTATTGGTCGGCGCACTATTCCCCAGTCCAACACTGTGACCAGCGGTGTGGTGGCCTTGAGGAACTTTGAGCACATCGCCAACTTCTCCTTCAGCCAGTTGTTCCAGACCGGAACGAGCTATGCAATCGAATACACCAACTTCCGCCAGTCAAGCAACAGCCAGCGTAACTTCATCAATCCCTTCCTGAGTTCGGGGCTGCGAGCCACGATCGCGCAACCGCTGCTGCGGAACTTCGGGACTTTGCCAAACAAGCGGCTCATTTTGATTGCAAGAAACAACAAAGAAATCAGCGAATACCTCTTTGCCGAGCGTTTGATCGCGTTGGTCAATCTGGTGCAGAAGCTCTACTGGGACATTGTTTTTGCGCGTGAGGACATCAAGGTGAAGCAGCGCTCTCTGGACCTGGCTACCAAGACTAACGAAGACAACAAGCGTCAGGTAGAGATTGGAACCCTGGCGCCTATCGAAGTCGTGCAGTCAGAATCCGAAATTGCCAATCGCAAGGAAGAGCTCATTCGTGCCCAGTATTCACTTGAGCAGTTTGAAGATCAGATGAAGAAGTACGTCAGCTCCTATGGCGACCCGGCACAGATTTCCGCCAGAATCGAGCCACTCGACAAGACGCTGTCTCCTTCGGCCTTCAAGGATTTCGACTTGGCGCAGGCGGTGAGTTATGCGATCGAGGCCCGTCCCGAGATCAAACAGTATAAGAAGGATATTGAGAATCAAGAAATCAATGTGCGGTACTACAAGAATCAGCTGCTGCCGAGTGCCAATCTGGAGTTGAGCTATGGAACCAGTGCGCTGGTGGGACAGACGCAGTTCTTTGGCCCGAATGGCGAGGTTATTCTTGGCCCCAATTTCGGCTATCAAGACAGTATTCACCAATTGTTCGGTCGCGATTTTCCCGGCTATAGCGCTTTAATCACAGTGGAAGTCCCCATCAAGAACCGTGCGGGCCAAGGCGACTATGCCAAAGCGACCTTTGCCAAGCGCCAGGCCGAAAGGCGGCTGAAGGCGCTGGAACAACAGATTGCTTTGGAAGTTCGTAACGCCCATAGCGTGTTAGAGATGAACCGGGCTCGAATTGAAGCCGCGCAAAAGGCCCGCGAGCTCGCGGAAAGGAATTTGGAAGCCGAACAGAAGAAATTCCAGTTGGGCACTTCGACGATTCGGTTTGTTCTGGAAGAACAGCGCGACTTGGCCGTGGCTCAGTCGAACGAAGTTAGCGCGCTGGTTGATTTCACCAAAGCCAAGAATGATCTGGACCGTGCTACCGGCAAGACACTTGAGGTGCAGAACATCAGGATTGAAGACGCAATCTATGGCAATCAGTCCCCTAAACAGATTCCTGGAGCAACGAATTAGTAGACCGAGCAAGGGGTCATTAGGTCCAGCGCTTTTGGCCTTACCGGATTGAGACGTGTTATGTTAGGTTTAGGGCCGCTTCAAGCCCCTTTGGAGCGGCCCTTTTCTTTGGTAGAGCATTGAAGATTTCCGCCACCATCATTACTTTGAATGAGCAGAAGCATATCGGCCAGTGTCTGGAATCGCTGCAGAACCTTGCGGAGGAGTTGCTGATCGTAGATTCTGGCAGCACGGACAAGACTATCGAGATTGCCAGGGAGTTCGGAGCACGCACAGTTGTGCGCTCCTGGACGAACTATTCGGATCAGAAAAACTTCGCTGCTTCGCAGGCATCAAATGATTGGATTTTGAGTTTGGATGCCGACGAGTGTTTGAGTTGTGACCTGCGCAAGGCAATCTTGGCACTTAAAACAAGCGGCACTAACGCGGCAGCGTTCGAATTTCCACGCAAGGCGTTTTACCTGGGTCGTTGGATTCATCGGTCTGGCTGGTACCCTGACTACAAGAGGCGTCTATACTTGAAGACGAAAGCTCGTTGGGAGGGAGAATTCGTTCACGAGTCGTTGGCTGTCGATGGCCCAGTGGCTCGGTTGCCGGGCGACTTGTTGCATTACACCTGTGAGTCGGTGTCAGAGCACCTCCGCAGCTTGGACCGCTACACGACATTGGCAGCCCAAGAGCTCTTGAATCACGGCAAGCGGGGCGGACCGTTCAATTCATTGGCTTCGGCTGCCGCTACCTTCTTTAGAACGTATTGCCTTAAGCAAGGGTTTCGGGATGGAATGCAAGGATTCTTGATTGCCTGCTTTGCCAGCTATTACAACTTTACGAAATACGCAAAACTCTGGGAATTGGAGCAGAAAGGGAAGTGACCGGGACTGGCAAGGCGAGAACAGCGAAGCATGAAAGTGCTGCATCTGGATTCGGGGTTGACGTGGCGCGGTGGACAAGAGCAGCTGCTTCAGCTCGAGGCTGGACTGAGACGCCACGGTGTTGAGCAGCATTTGGTCTTGCAGGGAAATGGTGCTCTGGCCCGCCGATTAGCAACACTCGACATTCCATTCTGGCCTCTACCTTTGCGCTTCGAAGCGGACCTGCTTTCTCTTCGAGGACTTCGACAAGTCATCCAGCGGTTTCAGCCCGACATTGTCCATGCACACGATAGTCGCACTTTGGGTCTGGTTGCGGCTGCCAAAGTCCTCGGCGCGTCCGCTAAGGTTGTCGCAGCCAGGCGGGTGGCCTTCCCTCTGCGAAACAACCCATTCACGTGGCTCAAGTATCGGAAGGTATCGAGCCAAATCATTGCAGTATCGAAGTTCGTTCGAGACATTCTGTTGGCAAGCGGGATTGATTCACAACGGATTGCAGTCGTCTACGATGGTCTTGACTGGGAAAAGGCGAAACCTTGTGCGACTCGGGTTGAGGCCCGGCGACGATTTGGAGTCGCACAAGAAGCTTACCTCATCGGCTGCGTCGGACAGTTCACTCCAGAGAAGGGGCATGACGTTTTGCTTCGCGGATTCGCTAAAGTGGCTTCCGGCTTCCCTCAAGCGCAGCTAATTCTGGTGGGTGAGGGTGAGTTGAAGCAAGATTGTGTCAAGCGTGCCCAGCAGCCCGGTCTTACAGGAAGGGCCGTGTTTGCAGGCTTTGTTCCTGATATCGAAAACCTGTGGCCAGCCTTGGACCTTTTGGTCTTTCCTTCCCTGCAGGAAGGGCTCGGCTCAACCCTGCTGATGGCTATGGGCAACACCGTGCCGGTCTGCGCGAGCCGAACCGGTGGAATTCCAGAGATAGTGACCCACAATGAGACGGGCTATCTTTTCCCCCCGGGAGACGCTGTGGCTTTGTCTGAAGCGTTGCGTTCGATCCTGCAGGACCCAGAGAAAGCGCAGGCTTGGGCCAAAACGGCAGTCCGAAGCGTTCGGGGCAAGTTCTCATCTGACCGAATGGTTCAGGAAACCTACCAAATTTACACTAATGTCCTTGAATACTGAATTCGATGAGGGACTTGGAACTGTAGGCTAACGCCACTGGATCGACAAATCTTACTACCTTGATGGTGCTGCTGCCGGATCTATTCTTCATTCTATTAGGACTGGTGATTGGAAGCTTTCTGAATGTCTGCATTGCGCGGCTTCCGCAGAGCGAGTCCATCGTTTTCCCAAGCTCCCGCTGTCCAAACTGTGGCAACGCGATCAAGCCATACGACAACATCCCTATCATGAGCTACCTATTACTGGGCGGCAGGTGCCGGTCATGCAAGGGGGCCATCTCCTGGCAATACCCCGTGGTTGAAGGTTTGACGGCACTCACCTTCTGGATTACCTTTTGCTTGCTGGGATTTCAACTCAAGACATTGACGCTCTTGATCTTCTTCTCTGCGATCATCGTTCTTATCTTCATTGACCTGAACCATCGCATTCTGCCGGACGTCATCACACTGCCTGGGATCCTGGTTGGGCTGATGCTCAGCCTGTTGGCGCCAGTTGAGGATGGCACGGCGCGGTTCGCCTCCACCCTGTTCGGATTTCAAATGAAGCATCCGCTTCTCTTGTCCTTTCTCGACTCATTGATCGGAGCCTTGCTGTGTGGCGGCTTTCTCTGGCTGGTCGCAGAAGCCTATTTGCGAATTCGGAAAATGGAAGGCCTTGGGTTTGGAGATGTCAAGCTCATGGGGATGGTCGGCGCGTTTCTCGGGGTTCGATCGGCCATGCTGACCATTATGCTCGGCTCGTTTATGGGCGCGGTAATTGGACTGATGTATATCAAATTAGCGGGGAAGGATGCCCGGTATGAACTGCCCTTCGGCTCGTTCCTTGGGGTAGCGGCCATCATCTCCGCGCTGCAGGGAACCCAGCTCATCGGGCAATACACGGGACTGTTTCGCGGCATCTGAGCCCTCTCTACGGTGGTAACTGGATGCCTGCTTCCAAATGTCAATTGAACTGTCCTGAGACGCTGTACTCCTTAGCTATGTTTCTCGGAATGCCAACCGGACATGCTGCAACGTCGCGAATTGCTTCTGAATGGCTGCGGAGTCGTTGAGGATCCTGACTGTACCTTCAAGAATGGATGTGTCGTGTCCCGAGGGCGAGCTGGAGATAATTGCTCCTTGAATGCTTATACCTTCGGCACTGGTCCCATTCAAGTGAATCTTACCTGCAACAATAATCAATCCGTAGAACGTGAATGATCCACTGACGGAAAGATCTCCGTCAACGACAAGGATCCCTTGCCCCGTCGAGTCCGAGATACTTAGCGGACCGTTGACATAAGTCGTCTGTGACAAATCTCCCGCTGAGGGAGTAGTTCCAAGACTCACACCACTGCCAACATAAGTTCCATCGGTCAACTTCGTTACACTGGGCGCCACGTACTCAATTTCCTTCCCGAACGGCGGTTTCAGCGACTTAATCAGACTGCCCGTATTGTAGGAGTGGGGAGACAGTGGCCTGTCGGGAAGAGGAAATCCCGTCACACCTGCCAAGTCGCCAGCGATCGTGCTGGCCGATTCGATTCCGTTCAGGTTCGTTGGGTTTATGGTGTTCTGGTCAGTGCCATTGACAATAACTCCGCTACCAAGAACCTGAATGGCATCCTTGGAGAAGACCGCTGCATTCAACGGAGGACCTGGAAACGCGGCGATATCGGTCGTCACAAACTGCTGAAATCCGCGGGAACTCATGGCGCAGCCGGTGACCAGGAAGACTGGTGAGCCGATGTGACTTGCCAAATGGGTGCCAGCGTTCACGTACTGAGTGAGTTGAGCGCTGGGTTCCAGCCGGTCGTACCCATAAGAGACAGGTTCGTCCGTTGGCGAGTCATTGCTTAGAGAGTACCCCGCCCGGGTTTCAGTTTTCCGCCAGACTTTGACCCAGGAAAATCTCACATTGCTCAGAGTCGAGCTAACAATTGCAACGGAAAGCAACGGCGAATATGTCGAATCGAAATGAGGATTGGAATGAGCATCTCCGACGGTCGGGTTGATTGAAGGATTAGCGACAATATAGACGACTTTGTTGGGATCGGAGTAGGAAAGCAGATTGGCAAGCAGCAGTTCTTTAATCCGGTCCCGGGCCTCTTCCGCGGCAGACTCGGCGAGATATGAATTGACGAGTTTCATCCGGGTGTTCTCATTAATCAGTATCTCGGTAGAACTGACAAACGTCATGGACAGACCGATCAGCGTCAACATCGAAAGAGCCAACATGACTGCTACCAGGACGATTCCTTTTTCGGAGGAGCCAAGTTCCCGGTTGGGCCGATCATCTCTGGACGAGCATGACCGTTCTCTCGTGCGAAACTGGCCAGCCAGGAGAAGGTACACAGGGTCCAAATATCTCCTTCCAGCCTCGTGCATGGTGAGCAAGAGGCCACTTCCTTCGGAGCTACAGCGCAGAGATTCCTTTTGAATGTTCATAGGTTTGGAGGACGAATTCGCGTAGATTCGGTGACAGTGTGATGAATTCCAGTGTTCGGATCCGCTTTCTTAGTCTGGAGAGTCAACTGGAGCTCGATTGTCACGACGTTTGCCAACACGGTTGTTTCATTTCCTGAACGGTCGAAATACCGAAACTGCAAACCTTCCACTTGCTCCGACAGCTTTTGTGGTGAACCTCCAGGCAGACTTCCATCAACGTGGATGGACCCTGCAAAGCGATTCAACGCGTATGGGGCCGCACCTCCGCTGAGATAGTAGTGAACATAATCAACTTCACGGTCGCCGTTCACGTCACCCTGGAACCTGATGAAGGTGGGCCCTATCGCCACAAGCCCAGCCGCCACGAGGTTCTTAGGAGACCCGGGACTCGCCAAGTAGCCGGCATCGTAGTAACTCACCGGGGGAAGACCGATAAGCCTTATTTCTGTGGTCATCAGACTCAACACGTCCTGGAGGTTTTGGTTCATTTCGCCTTCATCTCGCGCCATGGTGGAGATTTTCTGGTTGACGCCTAGCGACGAAAAGACCATTCCCATCAACAGGCCAGATATTGCGAGCACCACCAGGAGTTCGATGAGTGTGAAACCGGTGTTATCAACGCTGTTTTCGTTCATAGGCTGTGTTCTCATTCTTGGAGCCACGATCAGCCCTTCATTCCGATCGCGGTCTTCGGTCATTTACTCCCTAGGATCACCTCAGACTATGCGGCGATCATTGCACCCAAGGTGGGGAGGGTCGCTACCAGTCTTGCCACGTCGGTTCCACCTGTTGCGACCGAATTCACACCTCAGTCGCGTCTAGTTCCCGCTTCAACATCCGCCGTTTGAAGGCCAGACTGCAAACAGCCTCGTCGTCTCGCTGGGTCGGCCTCGAGGCGCTACAGCTTTCGGCCTGCCCTGGTTAAGGCGCCAAAACCACCTTGAGATTCACTGGTTTCAAGACGGGAACGCCTGATGCCTTGCGGGTTGCGACGGTGATCACCTTCTTTGTGCCCGCGGTTGTAATGTTCCATCGAGTCTCGAAGCGTAGTTTGCTATCCCGCCTCTTATTCAGTGCAAGTTCGTTTGTGGAAGTCGCCTGAGGATAGGGAGCGGAATCGAAGTCGATTTCTCCAAGACTATCAAGGGCGTTTCCCGTGACGGACATCACAGGGTCATCGAGCGGGAGGGACTTGAGTTCCTCGATCTTCTGTCGTGACAGATTCAACGCGGTTGATTCGAGGCGGGCGGAAAATCCGGCCGCCAAGGCGAACAGAACCATTGACAACAAGGACACCACGGAGACAGCAAAGATTAGCAGCGCGATCAGCATTTCTACGAGCGTAAAGCCCTTTTTCTGTCCAAGGCAAGACACGCTACGCCTGGCAATGGCTGTTTGAGACTGGCAAGGGCCTTGTTGCTGGCAATGACAGATGTCCACCGAATGGCGCATCCACACACCTCCGAGCACGAAAAATCCATCCTGTAAGAAAAAACTTCAGGGAGAATCCAGCGATGCAAAACAGATTGCTGCTATGATAAGGGAATCGGTAGAATTGTCAAATTAAATCCACAGGAGCGTGCCATGTTTTGCAAAGTACTGCCACGAGAGGCAGGAGTGAGTTTGTTGGAGATTGTGACGAGCATCGCCGTAGTGTTCACCTTGAGCGCGATCGCCTTTCCCCAGATTGGCCGTTACTGGCAGGCTTATCAGCTCGATTCAGCGATTCAGGTGCTGTCGTCGAACCTGGAAGTTGCCCGATACACAGCGATTTCAAAGAGACAGGACGTGGTGGCGCGATTCAACGTCATCGACTCGTCTTACGAGATCTTCGAGGACCCCAATGGCAATGTGACGAGAGATGCCGGCGAGCTTCAACTAGGATCGTACGCGCTACCACGACAAGTCCAGTTCAGCGGTGGTGGTTTGCTCGGGCCACCGTCGAATCCGAGCGGCAGCGTTAGCGATCCAATCACCTTTGGCAACGACAGGATCATTTTCAATCTTGAAGGAAAACTGAACGGTGGGACTGGAAGCATCTACGTGCAGAACACAGCGGGAGACGCTTGCGCACTGAGTTACAACATGGCGAGTCGCATGAAGATCTACAACTGGAACAAGTCGTCGCAGACTTGGAGATGATCAGGGCTGAGTGAGCGGAGGTGAAGCAGTGAAGGCTGAGGCGCGGCGCTCATGTCGCTGCACGCTCGCTTCGCTTCCGTCCATAATGCAGCGCTGCAATCCCGCCACTTAGATTCACGTAACCTACATTCTCAAAACCACAATGAGCCATGATCTCGCAAAGCTCACTCTGAGTGGGGAATTGGCTGACTGATGCCGGCAGGTAGCCGTAAGCCTGGTCGTGCTTGGAGAAGAAACCACCAACTCGCGGAAGCACCTTGAAAAAATAGAACTGAAAGAGGCGATCGAAAGAAGCGTTGGTTGGCTTAGAAAACTCGAGTACGACCAACTTACCGCCGGGCTTGAGTACCCGAAGCATTTCCGACAGACCACGCGACGGGCTTTCCAGGTTGCGTAAACCAAAGGCAATCCCCAGGGCATCAAAGCTATCTGCGCGGAAGGGCAAGTTCAGAGCGTCTGCTTCGGCGATCTCAAGGCGATGGCCGATAGCGAGTCGCTGGGTCTTGACGCGATTGAGCTGTAACATCGGGTGACTGAAATCGGATGCGATGATTCGCGCGGTCCCTTGACGGGACATTTCCAGACAAAGATCGCCCGTGCCACAGCACAGATCCAGACAGAGTGAGTGCTTCTGGCTTAGCTCGGCGCCGATCAGCTTGACTGCCCGGCGTCTCCACGATCTGTCAATATTGAAAGAGAGAAGGTGGTTTAAGAAGTCATAGCGACGTGCTATGGACGAGAACATCTGACGAATCTCACGGGCTCTAGGGCTGAGCATGGAGGTAGGCGCGGAGAACCTGCTCGACGGCGAGTTGGGGAACATCTTTGACGATCTCAACCTTCCCGACATGTCTTGGCAGCACGAAGCGCAGACGCCGATCGACAAATTTCTTGTCAGTTAGCATGTGGCGAAAAATCTGGTTCCAGCGAAGGATCTTAAGAGAAGGAAGCCGTGAAAGCCGGCGAATGCAGTCGTTGATGTGCTCGGCCTCCGACGAAGGCAGCCGCAGGAGCTGCTGGGCCAATAGATTAGCCATGATCATTCCATGGCCAATGGCCTCTCCGTGAGTGAATCGTTCGTAGTCGGTTGCTGATTCGATGGCATGGCCAAGCGTGTGACCATAGTTCAGAATCATTCGCAGCTCCGATTCGGTCTCGTCCTGGCTGACGACTTCGGACTTGATACGAGCGCATTCGACAATCATCTCTTCCAGACTCGTCTTCTCGCGGTGAGGGAGCCGTGAATGCTTCTGATCAATGAGCTGGAACAGAGGGCGGCTTCGAATTACGCCGTACTTGATGGCTTCATAAAGCCCGGAGCAAAACTCACGCTGGGGCAGAGTCGACAGCAACATTGGGTCGGCTATTACAGCCCGTGGTTGATAGAAAGCTCCGACAAGGTTCTTCCCGCTGGGTAGATTGACTCCCGTCTTTCCACCGATGGCGCTGTCAATTTGAGCGAGCAGAGTCGTGGGGACCTGAACATAGGGAAGACCTCGCAGATAGCTGGCTGCTGCGAAACCTGCTACGTCGCCGACGACGCCCCCACCAAACGCCACGATCAGAGTTTTTCGGTTGGCGCGCAGGAGCGATAATTGACGGTAGATCCTTTCCACCGTCGCCAAATTCTTGTGGTGCTCTCCATCCCGGATGACTACCGTCTCAACGCTGAACCCATTTCGGGTAAGTGAGGTAACAAGCTTGTTACCATGAAGGGAGAGAATCAGTTTGCTAGACACGATGATGGCGTCCTCCGAGAGGTTCAACGCCCTGAGGATTTTCCCACTCTGACTCAGAATGCCGTTCCGAATATGAATTGAGTAACTGCGGTTGCCTAGATCAACAGTGAGGGTACGCATCTCGTGTCTGCAGGACCAGTTTGGTCGCGGTTTTCGGCCGAAACCGTTTAACTATAGCACCCAAATCATGCATGGAACAAGTGAGTAGGTCGCCCAAGACCCTGGCTACGTCAGCCATTTCCTTGTTTCAGTGGTGCGGCCCGCAATGTGATCCTGGGAGAGCGCCCGGCCAGTTTCGAAGAATCCTTTATAGGCCAGGCAGCGCCAAGTAACAAGTAACTCATGACTCATCACTCATCACTTGCGGATCGGCCCAGTCCTGAGTGGCGAAGTAGTTCACCTCGAAGACAGGAAGGGGAAGAGCCCGCTCAGAGCGAGATCGGATGTCCAGGCATCGCATCAAACTCTGACGGCTACCCTCGCTAGTGGACATGTTGGATGGCCTTACCAACTCTTGCGAACCGTCACGTGGTCAGCCTGTGCCTCATGGACTGACAAGAATTGTCTTGAGAAGTCGAGGAACGGTACAGTAGGATTTTTAAGAAATCCAACGACGGCGTAGCGCGGATTGTTTTTGGGCGCTACTTTGGAGTGGTCGTACGACTGAAACAACGGTTAATGATGAAGTCCGAAACCGACACTATTATCACTGACTTCTTGATCATTGGAAGTGGCATCGCCGGGCTGCGCGCAGCGATTGAACTGGGTTCCGCGGGCCAGGTATTGCTGTTGACGAAAGATCGCCCGAACGAGTCCAACACCGAATGGGCTCAGGGTGGCATTGCTGTTGCATTGAGTGACGAAGATGAAGTGAGCTTGCATTACGAAGATACGTTGCGTGCCGGAGATGGGTTATGTAGTCCCGAAGCTGTTAAGGTCCTGGTGGGAGAAGGCATTCGTTACATCAACGAACTGATTGACTGGGGAACTGCTTTTGACCGGGACGGGATGCAGCTCAGTTTTTCAAAGGAGGCCGCCCACAGCCGGTCACGAGTCTTGCACGCGCAAGGGGATTCAACCGGCCGCGAGATCATTCGGGTGTTGCTGATGAAAGCCCTGGCTAACCCGAACGTTGTGCTCAAACCCCACTGTTTCACGCTCGAGTTGATTGTGGAGGATGGCGCGGTTTGGGGAGCTTACTTCCTGGACGAGCAGGCGAAGCGGGTTAGGAAGGTGCTTGCTCAGAGCACTATTTTGACTTCGGGCGGAGCAGGCCAAGTCTATTCGGAAACGACAAATCCCGACCTAGCTACTGGAGATGGTTTGGCTATGGCCCATCGGGCTGGCGCTGTGCTGGCTGATATGGAGTTCTTCCAATTCCATCCAACCGGTCTCTTCCTTTCCGGGGCGCCGCGCTTCCTACTGACCGAAGCAATCCGTGGTGAGGGCGGCTACCTGCGCAATATCGACTGTGACCGATTCATGCGGCAGTACCATGAGATGGGAGAACTGGCGCCGCGCGACGTCGTGTCGCGGGCTATCGTAGCCGAGATGAAGCGAACCATGAGTAACTTTGTTTACCTGGATCTGACGCATCTCGATCCCAACTTCATCCAGAGGCGGTTCCCCAAAGTATGTTCGACTTGCTTGAACTATAACATCGACATCACCGTCGACATGATCCCCACACATCCCGCTGCCCATTACCTGATGGGCGGCGTCAAAACTGACTTGAATGGCTGTTCGTCTCTGAAAAACCTTTACGCCGCAGGTGAAGTCACTTGTACAGGTGTTCACGGGGCGAACCGGCTCGCGAGCAACTCACTGCTAGAAGGCTTAGTATACGGCGCTCGCGCTGGGCAGGCTGCTGTCACCGATGAACACAGCGCCATTCCGATGCATCTGCAGGCAGGCGTGCTAGCCTGGCCAGAACACTGTGCGGAACCACACCGAGTCAACGACACCAGGAAATCCGTGCAACGTCTGATGTGGGAAAAGGTTGGCATTCTGCGAGACGGGAGAGAGTTGAAAGAAGCCTTGAGGCACCTGATGCACCTAGGGTCCCATTTCAAAACGCCTTCGATCAATCGCGCCGAGTGCGAGTTGGTCAATCTCATCACTGTGGCAGAGCTCATCATCGTCTCGGCCATGGCCCGCGAGGAGAGTCGTGGTGCCCACTATCGTTCGGACCACCCCTACAAGAACGATCAGAAACTCAAGAAACACTCCATCATTTCTCAGGCCACACACGTGGATTTTGCAGATCTGAACCCGCCTGTCGTCAAAAAGACTCCGGTTACCAAGTGATTGTTGGCTGGGATTCAGAGCAGAAGCGGCTCGAAAGAGCAAGCGACTGCCACTCAGCTGACCCAGTTTGCCGGCGTCGGAAGTTAGAAGGTACTCGCTGTCAAAACCGAACCCTAGGTTGTGCTGTCTTGGCTCTCCCAACGAAGGAATCTAACCAGATCTTTCTTGACCGAACTGGCCACAAACCCCAATACGACGGCATCATCCACGTAACCCACACCGGGAATAAAGTCGGGGCTTACATCAAAAGGGTTCAGGAAATAGATCACGGTAGCCAGGGACAGGACAAGAGTCCGCCACGGAACGGCTTTGTAGTTGCCTTGGGACCAAGCTTTCAGCATGCGGCAGATCGACATCAGGTCTTTCCAGATCGTCCGTAGCTGAGCCCGATTGCGGTAAGCCTTGGCAAGCACTTCTTGAAGCAAGTTGCTGGTCTTCGTCTTGTCTTTCACATAAGAGTGGGCCTGGCTTCTAGCCTGACGGAACTCATAGGATTCTTTGGCGGCCATCGTTTCCTCCCCTAGCGGTGCACCAAGTTTTCGCCCGGGGCGTAGTAGCCATCCGGCCCCTGGAGACTGACCTTCTTCGAAGCTATAGGCGATTCCTGCGATATTTCAACTCTGAGTCGGCGAAAACTCCCATCGCGCCGCCGGTTCGAAGGAACATAGGCAGCAGCATATTGGCAACGCACAGTGTCTAACGCGTCTTGAAGTTTCCGTCGCAGTTCCATTTCCGGCGAGTAAAACAGACAGTTACCTCCGGTCTCTCTTGCCCATTGCGCTATGAGCAGGCTTGCTCGATAGGGCTTCGCGGTTAGTCCGACGCCGATTCCCAAAAGGGTGGCCTGACTAGCTTTCAGCTGGCCAAAAGCTCGCTCCCGGTCTCCGCGGTTTCCCTTCCCGTCTGAGATCAGCAGAATGACCTTTCGCTTCCAGGAGGGAATGGCGCTTAGCTTCCTGGCCGCAAGGTAAATCGAGTCGCTAATATTGGTAGCACCTGAAAGGAAATTATTAGCCCTGTGTAGTGCGGAACGAACTGCCCCTTTGTCATGCGTGAACTCCTGCAAAAGATCCGGAAAGTTCGAAAAGGCAATGACCGCTGCCTCGTCCTGTTCGCCGAGCAGGTCCAGCAGCACGTGCGAAGTTGTTTCGATTTGCTTCGAGAATGGTCGGGTGCTATCACTCGCATCGACCAGTACGGCCAGCGAGACCGGAACAGGTTCGGTTTCGAAGGAAATGATCTCCTGTCTGACTTCGTCTTCATAAACAATCACATCTTCCTTCTTTAGTCCTCCGACGTTCTGCCAGTGCTTGTCGGTGGCTCTGAAATTGAATGTAACCAGGTTAACGTTTACTTGGAGCGTCTGATTGGGCAAGTCCCAACGCAAATCGGATTGTGCCGCAACGTCCGCGACCAACCCTAACAGAATCGCTGTCACCCCAAGCAACAAAGAAAGCGAGCCTCGCTGGAACGCATTCATGCTTATGTTCGCCGATGCCAAGCAGAGTAAGCGGTGCGACTCAAGGAAGCTTAGCGGATTTCACAATCGCTGACAAGGATTCGCCACTTGAGGATGACCAGAACTTGCGTGCAGTCTAGACAGCCGGAAGTACCAATAGGAGATGGTAAGACCTCGCCGTTCTTGACCTGGTATCTACGCTAGGAGCGCATCAGATGCATACAGATGGCCAAGCCCTGCCGCTGCAGGAGCTCCTGCCTACCATTCCCGTGGCCGTTGGTCGGCAAAACACGTGACGACGCGGGCCTGCACGCCCAACAGCGCGAAGGATTCTCTATTTTCTACAGGCGTATTATAATGACGTCTTTTTCGACGGAGCCATTGGGAGTTCGACGTGAATCGGTATTTAGTGTGGAAAACTGGTCCCGTGTCAAAAGAGGTTCTCGCGGGCCATGGACAAAGGAAGGCTTGGCGAGAACTGAGTAGTCCGAAAAGGCCAGCGATAAATGCAAGGAGCGCATTCTTGGACGAGTAAGCCATAAGGACCATGCGTTTCCCAGGTATGGCAGCACACGTACACCATCACCTTCAGAAAGCAAGGTTGAACCCGGGCGCGGCCCAGGGTACCCGGTAATCTTGGCTAGCTGTTGCGAACGACGAAGAGAGGGTCAGCGATGAAACACAGGATCACCCTGGTACCGGGCGACGGTATCGGGCCGGAAGTGACTCGGGCAACCTTGAAGGTCATTGAAGCCGCTGGCATTGATGTGGAATGGGAGACGATTAACGCAGGCGCCCACGCGTTTCAGAAGTACGGTCAGTATCTCCCCGATGAACTTATGGATTCGATCCGTCGAAACAAAGTAGCCATCAAGGGCCCCATTTCCACGCCCATCGGACCTGGGTTTGCCAGTATCAATGTCGCGTTGCGCAAGGCGCTAAACCTCTATGCCAATTTTAGGCCGATCAAGAATCTTCCGGGCGTAAAGAGCCGGTTCGAGAATGTTGACATCATTGTTGTTCGCGAGAATACCGAGGACCTCTATTCAGGGTTGGAACATGTGGTGGTGCCTGGCGTCGTCGAGAGCTTGAAGATCATCACTGCTGAGGCATCAACGCGCATTGCCCGTTTTGCCTTTGAATACGCCCGGCGGCACCAGCGCACGAAAATCTCCGCTGTTCACAAAGCAAATATTATGAAGCTAAGTGACGGCCTTTTCCTGGAATGTGTCCGGAATGTTGCCAAGCTCTACCCGGAAGTAGGCTACGAAGAACTCATCGTTGACAACACCTGCATGCAAATGGTCTTGGATCCGTCACAATTCGACATCATGCTGTTGGAAAACCTCTACGGCGACATTGTGAGCGATCTGGGAGCGGGACTTGTGGGTGGACTCGGCTTGGTCCCAGGCGCCAACCTCGGCGAGGAGTGTGCTATCTTTGAACCCGTTCACGGCAGTGCACCAAAAATTGCGGGCAAGAACGCTGCCAACCCCACAGCCATGCTGCTTTCAGCGGTGCTCATGTTTCATCATCTCGGTGAAAGTGAGAAAGCAAGTCTCATTGCCTCGGCCGTGGAAAAGGTATACGTGCAGGGTAAGGCGTTGACTGCCGATCTTGGCGGAACAACTTCCACGACGCAGTTTACCGATGCGATCGTGCAACATTTGGTTAACTGACTCTGACGTACGCCGGGATGGATCCCGATCAAGTCTGTTCAGTCTTGCTGCTGGCAGTTGACGAGGCGATTGCTCCTCAGCAACACTGGAATTAACTACTCTGTTTCATCTTCACCTACGAATCGTCGGAAGAAGGACCGCCGGGAGATGGACGGATCCCTCTTTTCGAAACTCAGGAGATCGAGCGGCATGCCGTAGTTAAGCTTTCTGAGATCTTCGATCAGACTGCTGGCTGAGGGATAGCGCTTCTGAGGGTTCTTGTCCAGGAGTCCTCTGAGTAACTTCGACCATGCGGATGGAATTCCTGATCGCACTTGACTGATCTTGGGTAAGTCTCTCTCTTGGATCTGTCTGAAGAGCTCCTGTCGGTCTTCCCCTTCGAAGAGGAATTGCCCCGCGAGCAGTTCGTAGAGAACCACACCCAGAGAAAACAGATCAGAGCGAACATCCGCCGGATTCCCCTGAACCCGCTCCGGCGCCAGGTAGGCAAAGCGGGAGAGCGGTGGTCTTGGCGGCGCCAGAAAGTAGCCGTGTGACCATCCGTTATCGGAGTCGGCGAACAGCATTTCGTCTGAAATTGAGTCTAAGCCGAAGTCCACCATCTTAAGATCGCCATCGCCTGAGGCCACGAGGCTATTTGAGGTGATCCGGCCGTGGACGAGCCCTTGGTCGTGAGCTTCTTGGACAGCCTGGGCCGCTTGCAGGGCGATACGAAGTGTGAAATCCAGAGTCGATGCACCTTCGGATATTTTGGCAGATAGATTCTGTCCATAGATGAATTCCAGCGGGATAAGAGTTAGCTGGCCACTGAATTCGGGTGGGTAGGTTCGAGCAATATTCGGGTGGTCGAGCTTTGCAGCCGCCACTAGCTCCCGAATGATCTGGCGCTCCTGGGGGTGTTCCTCCGTCAAGCGGCAACTGAGCAGTTTCAACGCATAGGTCTGACGCCGAGCGATGTGAACGGCCTTGTAGACGAAACCGCTTTCCCCGAGTTGAGTTTTGGCCAGGATCCGATAGTCGCCAAGATTCTTTCCGATGATCACGTTCAAGGGGATTTAAGTGGAAGGGTGATGACCAGCGGGCCGAGAACGAAAGAGGATGGAAAGCTAACTGTCAAAGAAGAAGCAACCGGCGAGGTCCTTCCTCCTGGCTTGCCCAGAGTATGCTAGCGGGGATTTACCAGGACCAGGTTCAAGATCAACAAGAAAAGAGAAATTCCAGAATAGGCTATCAATGACACTTTCCAAACGGGCCAAAGCCCGAGGTTTTGGCGGTAGGACTGATGAGTAACGAGGTTGAAACCACAAAACCGGCAGTAGGCATCGGGATAGGTCTTCTTATGGCACGCAGGACAAGTCACCATCTCGACTCCATCCTTGCGTGTCTTTTCCTTGAAGGTGAATTGTTCGCGCCCAACTCGAATGACCAGAAACGCCCATCCCAGAACGAACAAGTCCCGCATCAGATGAAGCAGATATCCATTCGGATGTGCTCGATGATGTCCGGAGGTGACGAACAGAAAATCCCAGAACCCGAGCCGCCGATCATCAGCCTCATTCAACATACCTAGCAGGTCGCACCCGATGATAAGTTGAACACCCAGAACGGCCGCGGCGCCACCCACCGCATAGCAAATCCCGCCGGCCAATTTTCTCATGCGGCCTTACCTCTGTGGGTCATGGGGATACCTCCCCCGATCCTGAAGCCATTCCCTTTTCGAATCTCACAAGGAGACAGCCTTCGGAAACGAACACGGGAGACGTCTTGTCCCTGAGTTCCTGACTTTGACTTCACCGGTTCACGACTTGTAGTTTTCCTTGATGAGACTTTGGTATGGAAGGCAACCTGTGTTCGCGAGGGACTCGTGATATCCCTGAGCACAGTAGCAAGATTTCCAAACCCCCTACTGTGAAGACGTCTGTTCTTTCTTCATTCGCTCGAAGTAAGTGTTCCAACTGGCGACACACTCAAGACAGAGTGTCTCGAAGAGATACGAGTTGAGCACTTTCCAGTTTCGAAGTAAAAGAGGATTTCTCAGTACTCGAAGCCATCTCACGCGCTTACCACAGCTCTTGCATTTAGGCATACGCACCCTTCTGACTCGGCTTGAACAGCACCGGACCTCCACGCAGACGAGTGGCGCTAGAAGGGGATATCTTCATCGGTGATGTGTGGTTCCGAACCGCTATCGGAGGCAGCCGCTGGTGCGCTGCGTTCGGTCCGCGAATCATCCGCCTTACCGCTGAGCATCACCATGTTGTCGGCAACGATCTCTGTCGTGGATCGCTTGTTGCCGTCCTTGTCTTCCCAATTGCGCGTCTGGACTTTCCCTTCGATGTAGACGAGCTTCCCTTTGTTGAGATACTGGCCACAGATCTCGGCCAGCTTACGCCAAGCTACGACGTTGTGCCACTCGGTCCGCTGCTGCTTTTCCCCGTTCTGGTCTTTCCAAGTCTCGTCGGTTGCCAGCGAGAAGCTAACCCTCGGAGTTCCTCCCTGAGTGTACTTCAGCTCGGGGTCCTTTCCCAATCGTCCTACAAGGATCACCTTATTGACTGAGCTCGCCATGGTTGCCTCCCCGGGGCAATTCGAAATGGTTCGTTATAACCTGAGGTCGCCTGTTCGCCCGAACTATCTAAGTCATCGTCCAGCGGTATTTCTGGGCGCCACGGACTTTTCGGAGATCGTCGCTCCCATTGAGTTCAGTCGGTCTCTGGCAAGCTGGGCAGCATCAGAGCTTGGATATTTCTGTAACAGGAGGCGGAGTTCACGCACGCCCGCATCTGTATTCTTGCTTTCCAGCAAGCTGTAGCCCTTTTTCAGGATGGCTGCCGGCACCTTGTCACCCTTCGGATAATTCTGAACAACCTTATCGAACTCCTGCACCGCCAAGGAGTATTTGCGCTGAACGTAATTGCATTCACCAATCCAGTACTGCGCATTGTCAGAAAGCTCCGTGTCAGGATAGTTCTTCAAATATTCCTCGAAACCCTGCTTGGCCAGGTCGTAGTTCCCCTTGATGAAGTCACCGTAGGCAGCGTTGTAAAGCTGTTCGGGGGACGGGGGTGCTGTTGTGGTCGCGACTCCATGAGCCTCGGGCGTGTCGAGCACCTCAGCCTTGGCCTTGGCCTCAGCTAACTGCTGGGAAAGCTTCGACATGCGCTCCAGAACGAGATCGAGGCTCGAATGGACGGTAGAGAACTGTCCTGAGACCGACTCCACTTTGGCAGATACCGTCGCTAGCGTCTGCTGATTTGAGGCTTTCACCTCATCAGCACCTTTCTTCACGAGATTGAGCTGGTCGGCCAACTGTTCGACGAGTTTCTGCAAAACAGCATTCTGGGTGTCAAAGCTCTTCTGCAAATCGCGAACTTGCTGCTGAAGCAAGGTCATATCTGCCTGCAACCGGAGGATCTCTTTGCTGGCACTCAGACCGTTGATTGAACAACAAAGCCAAACCAGTGTAATTGGGATGAAGATTTTCTTTACCAACGCTGATCACCTCGATTCGTAATCGCTGATGATATGAGAATAGCAGCTTAGGCACCAAAAGTCTGTGGGAATTTCCCGAAAACGCAACAACCCTACGCAGCGATAGACAGCACAGGGTTGTTGCGAAAGCATAGGCAGGACCCGCTCTCCTAGCGTCCCGTCATGACGAAATGACCACGCCGATTCTGCTGATAGCATTCCTCCGTCGCTTCGCGGCACTGGGGTCTTTCTTTGCCATAGCTGATGGGGTTCATGCGATCGGCACCTATGCCCAGGGAGATCAGATAATTCTTGATCGCATTGGCACGGCGGTCTCCCAACCCCAAGTTGTACTCTTCGCTTCCTCGCTCGTCACAATGACCTTCTATGCTGAACTTAAGGGAGGAATTGGCCTTTAGAAAGTCCGAAGCGTCAGACAAGGTTGTCTTCTGATCGTCCCGAATATCGGACTTATCATAGTCGAAATAGACGTCGCGAACCCGTTTGCTGAACTGTTCGTCCAGGGTTTCAGTAACCACGGCTGGCGGTGGCGGTGGTGGCGGGGCCGTGACGGTGATCCGGGCAGTGGCTGTTGCTGTTCCACCTTCACCCCGAGCAGTAACCGTGTACGTTGTAGATGAGCTTGGAGATACTGAGCGCGTTCCACTGGTGCTGACATCGCCGATGCCTTGATCTATCGTGACATTGGTTGCGCTGGTGCTGCTCCAAGTCAACGTTGAGGACCCGCCCCTCTCAATGGTCGTGGGGTTCGCCGTCAACGTCACCGTGGCAGCGGCAGCGGGCGGTGGCGGAGGCGCCGGGGGCGGGGGAGGCGCGACTGGGGCTTTTTTCTTACAACCACCCGCGAGCATGAGCAGTAGCAGGCAGAAGACTGCGGAGGTTAAGCTCGGAGACTTCCGTTTGTTCATTATCCTTCTCCTCTGTAAATGTAGGGCTGATTGGACTGTGAAAACTTGCTCAATGGTCGCCGTAGTCTATTCGATAACACTCAGAAGTGGAACAAAAAAAATCACTTTTCGAAAAATCGGGACCAACTCGGGGACGTGTTTCTTCCTACCGTCGTGATCGCTTTTTGGCGCGTTCCGTTTGCCAGCATGATGAAGACCTGCTTTGAGCCGTTTCGGCTGGATTCGAAGGCGATATGGCGGCTATCGGGCGACCAAACCGGATGTTCGTTGTTACCACTGTCTCGAGTCAATTGAATGTAACTTCCCTTTACAACGTCCATCACGAAAACATCGAAATTGCCGGTCAAAGCTTTTCTCCAGGAAAACGCGATCAGAGCCCCGTCAGGACCCCACGATGGACCTACCGCTTCTCCACCTTCTGACACCAAGCGGCGAACATTGGCTCCTTCGTCGTCCATCACATAAATCTGAGGACTTCCGCTGCGATCCGAGACAAACGCCAACTCGCGGCCTGTCTTCGGGTTCCAAGCAGGCGAGATGTCAACTCCACGACTATTGGTTAGTCGCTTCAGATTACGGCCCCGGGTGTCCGATAGGTAAATCTCCGGATCCTGAGTTTGGCTGGAAGTGAAGGCAATGCGTTCTCCATCTGGTGCCCACGCAGGCGTTGTCGTCAAGCCTCCGAACGCCGGGAAGGTCAACAGTCGGTTGTCAATAAGGGACTGGATGTAGAGGTCCGGATTGCCCCGCCGGTAGCTGGTATAGGCAATCTTTGAATTGTCATTCGACCATCGGGGTGTTAAACTAATTGAACGATGGCTCGTGAAGCCTCGCTGACCAAAACCGTCGTAGTCCATTACCCAAATCTCCTTGTTGCCTGTCCGGTCCGAAACAAAGGAAATTTTGGTCTGAGCCACTCCGGGAATTCCACCTCCGATCTTGAGGACGATCTCGTCAGCGAACGTGTGTGCAGCCGACCGAACGCCCGGTTCGTCGACGGTCACCCGGTAACGCAAGCCCGAGATTGACTCGTTGGTGTTGATGTCGAGCAACCGGCATTCGACGACAAATTGCCCACGTTCCACAGACGAATTGCCATAAGCCAAATATTGTGCTTTCACTTCATGGCTCGACCATAGCTCAGGAACCACCTCTTGAGGCTGTGAGGGCAGTTTGACTGGATAGAAGCTCTTGGGCACAAGCTCGAAGACGCCAGAAAAATCCAGGTCGTTCCAGAGCACCTCATTGAATAGTTTGGTGAATTGGACGAGCTGAGCGTCGGAACCTCGAAGTTGAAAATCAGCAACCGCGAGACGCGAACGCGGAACGCCTCGTTCTGTGCCGGTTTTCACTTGGGCCTCTTGCGAGAGCAGAAGCTGCCTTGTGCGAGGCAGCAGGGCTATCAGGATGAAGGGGATGAAAGCAAAGGCGAGTTTTCTCTTCATAGGGATAAACGGTTTCGTATCAGGCTAACTCTTATCGTAAGACTGGACGTATTTGTTTAGCAGGGTGATGCAGGCACGTGTGCTTCTCAGGAAGGCGCAGCCTGAAGAGCCACCACGAATGCCCAGCCTACATTCATCGCGGGCGTTCCAGGCTACTCACTCTCCAACAGACGGCCGAGACAGCCTAATGGCACGGCTATCCGGTATCACACGTGAGAATCATCGGGAGTATTCAAAATAAAACTCCACCGTCAATCGAGTCTCGCCGCCTGGAAGCGGGGGAAACCGAGAGGCACGAATCGCGCGCAAGCCCGATCGATCCAGCGAAGGAACACCGCTCGATTGCTTGACAAACTCGCCAGCTACGGTGCCGTCGCGTTGAATCTCAAACTGAATGTAGGCTTTAGGCGCGGAACGGACGTTGGGGTCAACCATGTTTCGGAGCCAGTTGCTGCTGACAATATCCCGGATTTGGCGCACATACCAGCCGTACCTTTGCCCAAAGACGCCGTCGCCAACACCGATTCCTCCGGCACCGGTTGGGCCGCTAAACTGGCTATAGCTGAAGCTTGGATTGCCACCCTCTCCAAACGGCACTAACTCCTTGGGTGGTTCGTTCTGAGCCATCTGAGGAGGGGCCTTCTTAGCCGGCTTTTCCGCCCGCTTCGGTTCTTTGTTTCGCTTGTCCTCGATTTCGAAGGTCTGAGGGTCGGGCAACTCAAGCGGCTTCATGACGCTCTTGGCAACGTCGGTTTGTCCCAGACCTTTCGATTCAGAGGCGATGGTCGTGTCAGTGGTCAAATCCGGCTGAGGCAAGTTTAGTCCGCGAACATTTTGAACAATCCCGACTGACATCGCGCCCCCGCCTCCGAACTCGTCACCCCAAGGCACCTGTGTTGGGCTCACCCATCCTGGCAGGAAAAAAAAACCGAAGATAAGCAATCCGTGGGTAACGACAGAAAGCAGAAGCGTGTAGCCGAGCCTTTCCGTTTCTACTTCGAAAATAGTGAGTCGGTGGGTGATCATCAGCACAGAAAGCCCTTCCCCGGGCCAGACTCACTTTCTGCTTTCAACATAGGGCTGGGTGACAACGCTAATATTGACGATGCCGGCTTGCTTGGCCCGGTCCATTACCTTGGTTATGGAGCCGAATGGAACCTCTTCATCAGCGCGCAGGTAGATCATGGTCTGTGCCGGGTCCTTGATCCTGACCTTCAGTCTCTGCTCCAATTCGTTGATGTTGATCGGTGTATTGTCCACGAAGAGGCGCTGCTCGCGGTTAATCGTCACAACGAGGCGTTCCTGAGTAAGTTCCTTCACGGTCTTCGTCTTCGGCACATTCACTTCGATACCTGACTGGATGATGGGAGCGGTGATCATGAAAATGATCAACAAGACCAGCACCACGTCCACCAAAGGCACGATATTGATCTCTGCCAGTGACGTCTGAGTTCTGCCCTGGTTGGTGAAGGCCATTTAGGAAAAGGTCCTCTCCATTAAGTTGAGGAACTCCAGGGAAAAGTCATCCATGGCAGCCCCAAACTCCTTCAATTGATGGACGAAGTAATTGTAGGCAATGACCGCGGGGATGGCGGCGAAGAGGCCGGCGGCAGTGGCAATCAAAGCATCCGCAATTCCCGGTGCAACTGCTCGAATCGTCGCTGTTCCTTCTGTACCCAGACCGGTGAAAGCGGTAATAATGCCGAGCACCGTACCGAAAAGACCAATGAAAGGGGCTACAGAGGCCGTGGTGGCTAGCCAACTCATGTTCCTTTCCAGCTTCGTCAGTTCCACTGAGGATGCCCGAGAAAGCGCTCGCTGAATCACATTGATGGTTTTGAGCGTGGGTGAGTAAGAACCAGGATTACCGGGGTTGTGAGGTTTCGAACCGCTCGTCAGCTGCGCCTCTAATTCTTCGTAACCTGCCAGGAAAACCTCTACTAGTGGTGTGTTGCGCAGAGATTCGCAGGCCGCACTTATTTCCGAGAAGCGCTTACTTTTGCGAAACATGCGAACGAAAGTCTCGGAATCGCGGCGCAATTTTCTGAACACCACAAATTTCCTGAAGATGATAGCCCATGAAAAGATAGAAAAAACTAGGAGGATAGCCAAAACTGATTTGGACAGGATGCTTGAGGCAAGGATGAGCTTAAACAAGTCTAGCTCAGAACCTTGAGCCAGCGACGTGAGCGCTGCAAATGAATTCAACAATGACCTCCGGTCTGAAGAGACTAACAGTAATTTCTTACTGACGACAGCCAGGCCCGGAAGTTACCACACAAGCATGTTCCGGTCAACAAGAGTTCTGTTTGCCCCGTGATCGCCGTTGCCCGCGGGGTGGCTGTTTCCAGGCATTGCGACATTGTAGGCCTCTAAGGCTTTGTGTTAGACTGCACCCCACTTTTGGGTGATGTCCGCTCTCGAAAGAGACGACTCGATGTTGAAACTTCTCGAAATCCGCCAGTTTGCGTTGATTGATCATCTGGCTATTGAATTCACTGATGGCCTGAACCTGCTGACAGGTGAGACGGGTTCCGGCAAGTCAATCATTGTTGACGCCTTGGGGTTATTGCTAGGAGGGAAAGGCTTTGCTGAGATGATCCGCAGCGGCTCGGAGAAAGCCACGGTTAGTGGAGTGTTTGAGCTGGAGGATGAAGTCCGGTTGCGGCAGAAGTTTCGAGAAAGTGGGCTCGAGTTCAACCCGGAAGAACTTATTGTGAAACGCGAGTTGTCCCAATCGGGTAAAGGACGTGCCTTCGTCAATAATCAGGTTGTGCCGGTTAGTTTTTTGAAAGAGACGGCCCGCTTCCTGGTTGATATTCACGGACAGAGTGAGCAGCAAACGCTCAACCAAAGCGAATCTCAGCTGGCTTTTGTGGATGCCTTCGCTGATTCGGTGTTTTTGCTAACCGAGGTTCGAGAACTTTACAGACACTGGCAGGATGTTTTAGGAGAGATCGATCGCCTGCGGAAGAACGACCAAGAGCGGCTCAGAGATATCGACTTGCGGACATTTCAACTCAGAGAAATCGAGAAGGTCAATTTGAAGGGTCCAGGAGAAGAAGAAGAGCTGGCATCGGAACAC
>Ga0075421_100000751_pt1 | contig 35598 bp, 30 predicted proteins | sample SoiMetdeltSBSDD5_FD_75292 | JGI IMG/M metagenome (GOLD analysis project Ga0075421, IMG submission 75292) | Bulk soil microbial communities from a Populus tree surrounding site in Tennessee, USA - Soil MetaG P. deltoides SBSDD5 | ecosystem: Environmental > Terrestrial > Soil > Tree plantation... | reverse complement strand
CATTCGTCAAAACACATGATAATGTCGGCACCAAGATTCTGTTGGATCTCGATAGACCGTTCCGGTGTAAATCGATGCTTTGATCCGTCGATGTGGGAGCGAAATGTCACACCTTCCTCATCTATGCTATTAATTGCGCTCAGGCTCCATACTTGAAAACCACCACTGTCCGTAAGCATCGGCCCTTGCCATGCCATGAACTTGTGCAAACCCCCCATTTCGCGTACGAGTTCATCGCCGGGCCGAAGATAAAGGTGATAGGTATTGGAGAGAATAAGTGATGCGCCTAGCTCTTCAAGCTGTGAAGGAGTTAGTGCCTTTACCGTACCTTGAGTTCCGACAGGTGCGAAAACAGGTGTTTCTAAAGGCCCGTGGGGAGTATGAAATATTCCGGCGCGAGCAGCGTCATTCGTTGCCTGGAGATCGTAGCTGAAAATGGAAGGGGACGTCATGGCGCGGCATTATACCATTGCCGCACCATGAATGTTATTGTTTGCACTATGCCTAGGCTGAATGTAAGTAGTGTTCGTCGATGTATTTGAGCACGCGCCCGAAAGGTTCACGTGCCCATGACTCTCGAAGTTCTGCAAGTTCTGACACCTGATCAGGCCCTAAACGGGGTGCACCTTGTTCAATGGCATCAGCCATCGTGAAGAGCATTTCTGCCTCGCGCCGTGATCCGATTGCTTCTGCCGAGTGCGCGAGATGCAAAAATGGCTCTGCTTCCTGGTAATCAACAATCGTACACTGAGCAACCACGCTGCGAGTCCACCACACAAGAGCTTCCGGGAGATGTCTCCGTTTGAACTCCGCCAATCCAGCTACGGCATATAGTCGATATTTCCTTGGGCAGCGCGGAATCGCTTCAACTGCCAATTGTAAGGCTTCCTGTGGAAAATCCTTTTGATAATAGATATATGCGACCATAAATGGAATTAGATCGAAATTCGGGTACATTTTGATCAGCGCTTTGCCATAATCAATTGCTTCTTGCATGTTGCCTGCGTCCCGTAATTCTGCAACATGTACGATCTCTGGAACGGCGCGCTCATCCCGTTCATCTTTGTTTTCTTCAAATGGCAGAGCAGTGCACATCTGAAAAAATTTATCAGCCCGATTCATCTCTCTTATCCTTAATGCCGTATGATTCTGGTTAGTCCGGATATTCAGGAAGTATGAAAGCGACCGCCACTAGCATATCACAGTCCTACCAGCCGAAAAAGTGTAGCTAGATCATCTTCCAGCCGATTTCCAAAAATTAGCCAGAAGATTATACTGAGTCCAGAGCAATTATGATCTACCTAGATGATCTTCGTAACGCAACTGGTGCGCAGCTATTCGGCGAGACTGCCGCTCGTGAGTTCATAGGTTTTGCCTCAGATGCAAGCACAGTGCAGCCAGGGCAATTATATGTAGTGCTGAAAAGCGATCACATCAACAGTGAGCAGCAGATTTCCAATGCTATAGCAAGTGGTGCCACCGGAGTCCTATGCCATGAGCCACCTCAGGGAGATGTCACCGGAGCTACAATTATTGTGGTCGGTGATACTGCTGCCGCTCTTGGGCAGTGGGCAGCTTATGTGCTGCGCCAATATGGAACCATGGTGATTGGTGTAACAGGAGTGGTTGGGAAAAGCATCACAGCAAGTTCAATTGCAGCTGTTCTTAGCACTCGATACAGCGTTTATCATCAAAAGAATAATCAATCAGGACGCGAAGGGCTTGCATTGAGCCTTGGTGGGCTTGAGCCACATCATCAGATTGTAATTTTAGAGCTTTCTACAAATATTTACGGTGAGATGGCAGATATTCTCGCCATGGCACAACCATCTATTGCTGTAATCACACGGCTCACCTCTCGCTTCCAAATAACAAGGGCTGATTCGAATCGAATTGAGCAAGAGGCGCGACAAGTAATAGAGGCGCTGCCAGAAGACGGCAGCCTAGTACTAAACTATGATGATCCTCCTGCACGTGATCTTGTTCAATATACGTCTGCCACTGTGCTGCGATATGGATCCACACAGCGTGAACTGCCGCCCACGGATCTAATTGCAACAAACGTCGAATACTTTGTGGATAAGGTCGGCTTTGATGTTCTGCAAGGGGTAAGCCGACTCAAGGGGGTTTGGACTCCTGCACTTGGCGAACCGGGGTTGTACGCCGCTCTTGCTGCGATTGGCGTCGGACTATTACTTGAGATTCCCTTACAGGTCAATCTCGCGGCGTTAAAAAATCTTCAACAGCTTCCCGGTCATCTCACAGTTTTAGATGGAGTCAACGGTACAACGCTAATTGATGATACAGCAAACGCAACTGTCATATCTGCGGTAGCTGCAATTGATCTGCTCGGTGCAATCGATTTAGGCGGGTCACGACGGATTGTCGTACTGGGAGACTTAACCAGTGCGTCTGACGAAATCGAGCTCGAATATCAAGAAGTTGGTCGGCAGGCTGCACAAGTTGCAGATTTCCTTATTACGTGTGGAGAAAATGCCCGACTAGCTGGACTTGCTGCGCGTCAGACAAGAATGTCTGAAAATCATACGATTCTGCTTGATCGCCAAGCCGATGTCGTAAATAGTGTTCGTGGGTTGATTCAGCCAGCCGACTGCATCCTTCTGCTCGGCGGGCGAGCAGCTCGTATAGAATCAATTACTCGCCAGTTGCTGGCAGTTCCAGAAGATGCTGGACTGATTGTAGAGCATGCCGCCTACGAGGTGACCCTACCGAGAAGTGCAGGGTCATGGATACAACTTGATCTTGATGCGCTGGCTCAAAACCTCAATGAAATCAAAGAAAGAGTTGGACAGGCAGTTGAGGTACTGGCGGTTGTCAAGGGAAATGCCTATGGGCATGGGGCGGTTCAAATTGCCACTACGGCTATGCACAACGGTGCAAGTATGTTGGGTGTTGCAACTGCCGCAGAAGCACTGCATTTGCGACAGATGGGTATTAATGTACCAATCCTTGTGATGAGCTACGTACCACAAACGGCTGCTCATCTAGTTGTGGAACACGACCTTACTGTTACTCTATATGACCGAGATACGGCTCGTCTTCTAGCACTTGCCGCCCATGAACTTGGTAAACAGGCTAGAGTTCACATTCGTGTTGATAGTGGGTTGGGTGATTTAGGTTTGCTTCCCCAAGATGTTGTTCCCTTGGTGCGCGAACTGATGCGGATCGAAGATATAGTTGTTGATGGTATCTATACAAATTTCGCGGCGGCGGACACATTGTTTGAGGCTGCATATACCCATGAGCAGCTTCAACGTTTTCAGAGTGTTGTTGGAAGCCTCCGCGCGGCAGGACTTTCTATTCCGCATATCCACGCAGCAGACTCTGCTGCGATACTGACCATCCCAGCCAGCTACTTCACAATGGTACGTGCGGGAATCTGCATGTACGGACTCAATCCATCGATAGATGTTTCTTGCCCACCCACTACTCAGCGTGTTCTTTCATGGGTTACGCGAGTTGCACAAATCAAGACTGTTCCTGCCGGATGGCCGATTGGCTACGGAGCCGAATTTCGCACCGAGCAGGAAACACGGCTTGCCATGATCCCTGTAGGGTATGCAGACGGCTTCCGCTCATTACCGCGCAATTGGGGAGAAGTCTTAGTTAATGGCAAACGTGCCCGACTTCTGGGACGTGTTGCTATGGATCGCTGCGCAATAGATGTAAGCCATTTACCGAATGTTCGTTTGGGTGACGAAGTTGTGTTGATTGGTGTACAAGGCAACGATGAGATTAGAGTCGAAGATGTAGCACGCCGCTTGGATTGCACGAATTATGAGGTGGTCGCCTCGCTATCACCGCTTATTCCCCGTATTATTATTGGGAGTTAAATGATGACGACCATTGCACTAATTGCTCATGACGGCAAGAAAGACGAGATGGTCGCCTTTGCGCGTGAGCATCGTGACGTTCTAGGTAAACATAATTTGGTCGGTACAGGAACAACGGGTGGGTTGGTAGCTCATGAAACAGGGCTGCATGTCGAACAGATGCTTTCTGGCCCGATAGGCGGCGATGTTCAAATCGCTGCACGCGTTGTCGTCGGGGAGATTGCCGCAGTGTTGTTCTTCGTTGATCCTCTTGCCAAGCATCCACACGATCCTGATATTCAAACCTTACTCCGCGCTTGCAACGTACATAACGTGCCTTTAGCCACCAATCCAGCTACCGCACGCTTGATTATTCACGGTGATCTATAGTACATTTCAGCTTAGGATCCCGATTAGCGTTACTTATCATTGACACTCAATTGGGTGCTGTTTACAATATTAGTGCGTCCTAGTAACGGAAGTAAACTGTAGATTCGCGATGCAGGGGAGAGTCTCCGAAGTTCCACAGTTCGGAGCGCCGAAGGGGCAAATCAGGATGGGTGCACCATTCCGATGAAACTCTCAGGCACAAGGACCCTGAATCGAAATCCTCTGAAAAGCCTGCTATCTATTGCAGCACCGACGGGGCAAACCCTCTTCAATTCTGAGGGTGAATCTCTCAGGTAAATGACAGGGGAGCACGCAGCAGTTATCATGCTGCGTGCTCCCTTATTTTTTCTATCCACGACAACATCAGACTCGAAAGGGAAAATAGATATGGGTAACTGGAAACTTCAGGATGAACTCAAGTACACCAAGTCCGACGAATGGATTCGAGTGGAGGATGGTGAGGCCGTTATAGGAATTACCGATTACGCGCAGGATCAACTATCCGATCTTGTATATGTTGAGCTTCCAGAGGATGGTGAGACCTTTTCGGTAGGTCAAGAATTCGGTGTTGTCGAGTCTGTCAAAGCCTCTGCGCCCTTGAAAATGCCAGTTGGCGGTGAAATAATCGCGGTTAATTCAGCGCTCGAAGGTAATGAGGGGGTTATCAATGAAGACCCCTACGGTCAGGGCTGGATTATCCGTATTCGCATGTCGAATCCTGCCGAGTTGAACGATCTGTTAGATGCTGCCAGTTATCGAGAGCATCAGAACGCACGCAGCTAATCAAAGCGACGGAAGAAACATAACGTATGGCATCTGCCGCAAATCGAAGAGAGAACCATATGAGCTATATCCCCCATACTGATGCCGACATCACCGAGATGCTTGGTGTGATCGGCGTAAAGACCATTGAGGACCTCTTTCCAGATGTTCCGGAGGATATCCGCTTTCCAGAACTCGATCTGCCGGTGGGCCTTACGCAGATGGAGGCTGCCGCAGCGCTTGAAGAGCTTGCAGAAGTCAACCTTCCAGGTGGTAAAACCGCCATGTTTCTTGGGGCAGGGGCGTACAACCACTACAGCCCGCCAGTCGTCAATCACACTATTCTGCGCGGAGAATTTCTGACCGCCTATACGCCGTACCAGCCAGAAGTCAGTCAGGGCACACTTCAAGCTGTGTTTGAGTATCAGAGCATGATCTGCGCTCTCACCGGAATGGAGGTAGCTAACGCCAGTCACTATGATGGCGCAACATCATTGGCGGAAGCGGCAATTTTAGCGCTCAACACCAGGACGAAGCGAAAGAAACTCGTTCTAAGTCCAAGTGTCAACCCGATGTATCGTGAGGTTGTTCGAACGTATACACAAGGAATGAACCTCACGATTGTTGGAGATGACGATTCACAGGTTGACCTCAACAAGGTTGCGGGGTTGCTCGATGACAATACTGCGATGGTCGCTATCCAATATCCAAACTTTTTTGGACAGATTGAGGAAATTGCCAACCTTATATCTGCCGCTCACAAACTCGATGTGTTAGTTGCTGTCGTAACTGATCCGACGGCTCTTGGGCTGCTGAAGCCTCCGGGTTGGATGGGGGCCGATATTGTCGTCGGAGAAGGTCAAAGCCTTGGAATTCCGATGGGTTATGGAGGCCCATATCTTGGCTTCTTCGCGACCCGCGAAGAGTTTGTTCGCAAGATGGCAGGTCGTCTTGTCGGTGAGACAGTAGATGTGAACGGAAATCCCGGCTATGTGTTAACGCTAGCAACTCGCGAACAGCACATCCGGCGTGAGCGAGCAACCAGCAACATTTGTACAAATCAGGGTTTGATGGCATTAGCTGCAACCGTGTATATGTCTGCTATGGGTAAGCATGGACTACGACGGGTAGCAGAATTGTGCTGGCATAAAGCGCATTATGCAGCCGACGAAATCGACAAGATCGAGGGATTCTCCGTAGATCGAAGCAAACCGTTCTTCCTTGAATTCGTCGTCAATTGTCCCCGTCCTGTTGCTGAAATTAATCAATTCCTCCTCGATGAATACGAGATTATCGGGGGCTATGATCTTTCGCGGGTATATCCTGATCGAAACAACCAGATGCTCATTGCTGTCACCGAAATGAATACACGCGATCAGATTGACGCATTAGTCGAAGCGTTGTCGGAGGCTGAATGACTAGGAGACAAGAACCACTAATCTACGATCTAGGGGCATCGGGACGCAATGGTGTTGCAATGCCCGAACCTGATGTTCCCCAAACAGATGTTCCAGCGCACTTGATGCGCGATGATCTTGATCTGCCGGAGGTTGACGAACTGACGGTCGTTCGTCATTTCCAACGGCTGTCTCATCTCAATCACAATATCGAAAGCGGCGTCTATCCGCTTGGTTCGTGCACAATGAAGTACAACCCAAAGCTCAATGAAGATATTGCCCGCTTTCCGGGTTTCGCGCAGATTCATCCGCTACAAGATGAATCGACTGTGCAAGGCGCGCTCCAGCTTATGTACGAACTGCAAGGTTGGCTGATGGAGCTTGGCGGTTTCGCGGGAGTATCACTGCAACCCGCCGCAGGTGCTCACGGCGAGTTTGCCGGTATCTTGATGATGCGAAAGTACCATTTGGATCGCGGCGATGCGAAGCGTACCAAGATGCTGATTCCTGATTCAGCACATGGGACAAATCCTGCCAGCACGACGATGAGCGGCTTGGATGTCATCGAACTGCCGTCTGATGAACGCGGCAATGTCGATTTAGCTGCGCTACGTGAAGCATGTGACCACACCGTTGTTGGATTGATGATCACGAATCCTAATACATTGGGTCTGTTTGAAGAACACATGAGTGCAGTAATCGAGACCATTCACGGTTGTGGAGGTCTCGTATATGGAGATGGAGCTAACTTCAACGCGCTCATGGGTATTGTCCGGCCCGGTGATCTCGGCTTTGATGTGATGCATTACAATCTGCATAAGACCTTCAGCACGCCGCATGGGGGAGGTGGCCCCGGATCAGGGCCAGTAGGTGTCTCGGAAAAGTTAGTGCCGTTCTTACCAGGGCCAATTGTGGATATTGTCGAAGAGGCGGAATCCGAGGACGAATATCCGACGTTTGGGTTGGTCATGCCTGAAATGAGTATTGGGCGAATGAAAGCATTTCAGGGCCAGTTTGGGATGCACGTGCGGGCGCTAGCTTATATGTACGTTTATGGCGGCGACGGTCTCCGCAAAGTCAGCGAGATGGCGGTGCTGAATGCTAACTATATTCGTGCCAAGCTGCGAACAACCTATCATGTGCCATTTGACCGCATAAACATGCACGAATTCGTGCTCGAAGGGCGATTTGCTGATGCACCTCAAGTCCAAGCGCTTGATATTAGCAAGCGTTTGATGGATTATGGGATTCATCCACCGACCAACTACTTCCCACTGATCGTCCACGATGCTCTCATGATCGAGCCGACCGAGACCGAAAACAAGGAAACCCTTGATGCATTTGTCGAGGCCATGCTTGAGATCGCTAAAGATGCACATGATAATCCAGAAATTCTAAAGACCGCCCCGCATACTACGCCAGTGGGACGGCTGGACGAAGTGCGGGCGGCCAAGCAGCTTGTGCTTTGCTGTCGTCCCATTCCAGGGTGGGCAGAGACAAAAGCCTGATCGTATTATAAGAACTCAAAGCTCCCACCATCAGTATGGGGGAGTTTTTGATTCTCGAACACGATACTTGCATGGGCGGAGAAGTGTGCTAAAACGAGATGGGCCATTTCACAATTGACACCCAACATAGGGAGGGTATGTGAAAAGCAAGCTAGGCTTTCACATCGATATACAAGGACATCAAGGGGAAATTGAAAAGATCATTCGTGCCGAAACAAGAGTAGCAAAAGTTATTACTTCTATGGGTATGCTCCGGGATTTCAATCATGCCCTCGGTGACAAGATAACCCTAATTGCGCGTGACTGGAAAGTCAGTGACGATTTCCTGCGGTTTGGTGGGCAAAACGATCCAAAGGCTGCTGCGAAACGCTGGTTAGACGCGATGCGTCCTTCGATTGTGCAGGCTCCATTTGCCTATTGGGAAGGCTTCAATGAGATGTCTAACTGGAGCGTCATACGTCAGTATGGGGAGTTTGAGGCTGAACGCCAGCGCTTGATGTCGGCTGAAGGTTTCAAGTGTTGTATTGGGAATTTTGCTACCGGAACACCCCCTATCAGTAACGCGACTGATGATACGACTCGTGAGGATGTATGGTCCGGATTTTATCCAGCCCTTGAAGCCGCGCATCAGTATAAGAACCTGCTTGGGCTGCATGAATACGGCGGATTATGGATGGACTTATTCTTTGGGCCGAATAAAGCCGAGGTAGTAAGCAGTAGGCATCGTGTACCATTTCCCGATACGTATGAGGAAGGGTGGCTGTTTGGGCGCTACAGGAAGGTTTGGCGGCGGCACATTGAACCCAATGGGTGGACCGATATTCGTATCGCTCTAACCGAATTCGGGCTGGATATGGCGGCAACCAGTGTCACCAGCCCTATTGCAGGGTATACAGTTGGATCATGGAATACCTGCGGGCCAGCGTGGAAGAAGCTGGATAATCGGGATGATCCAGAGCAATATTATTTTGAGCAGCTTCAATGGGCAGATCGTCAGATGCAAAAGGACCCTTATGTAGTCGGAGCTGCCATTTTTACGTGGGGAACTATCGGCACACTCTGGCGTAATTTCGATATCGAGGGCCCTGTTGCGGAAAAGCTAATCGCCTATATCCAATCAACGAAAGATGAGCCGGGCACGACGACCCCACCAATTGTAATTACGCCAACCCTATTTCTGACAGCTATCCCGCAGGAGGGCCTGCGTATTCGGACTGGCCCAAGTTATGATGCACAGATCGTCACACTTGTGCATCCAGGTGACAAACTAGGTGCGCTTGAGCCTGAAACTGATGTGCTAGCAAAGCTAGGGAAAGAAAATCAGTGGATTAAGGTTCGCACACCATCAGATGTGGAAGGATATGTTGCTGCTTCGCTGGTTGAGAAATTCGGTACTGGCCCTATTGATACAACGCCAAGTCCGCAGAAGGTATACGTTTCTCCAATCTATGCACTTGGGGTTAATCTGCACGATGGCCCAGGGGCACAATACAGCAACATCGACACGCTATACATGGGAGATCAACTTGAACTATTAGAGCCGACTCCTGAGATTATCAGCAATATCGGTAAACCCGGAGCATGGCTAAAAGTGCGCACTCCACGCGCGAAAAACGGTTATGTGGAAGCGCGTTTGGTTCAGCGCATATTCATTGGCCCGCACGTCGATACCCCATCTGAGGAAGGGCCGCTCTTTCTTCGCACCACTTCTGATACAGGTCTATACGTGCGTTCGGGCCCCGGATCACAGTATGCGCCAGTTGCCTCAGTCTTTCGCAGTGATCGATTGGAGGTCGTTGGCAGCACCGCGACAGCTCAAGCAGTTCTAGGGCAACGCGGGCAATGGATTCAGGTGCGGACACCGCAGGGAATCGTAGGTTGGGCAGGCGCATTCTATTTGGAGATTATGCCGCCCTATTATGCCTGGCCTGCAGGTCATGCATTGGTCGGCATACATGGGCCAACTGATCCGGGCGAATGGCCCTGGGATGAAGGGGCTTATCAACTAATCCAACAAGCACGGATTCAAGCCGTGAAATTGCTAGCGGCAGGAGACATCACAGGAAACATTGTCAATCGGCTACGGCAAGTTGGTGTGAAGTTTATTATGGCGCGTCTATTCGCTAAGTTTGAACAGCCTCGTACCCCGCAAGATTTCGTCAATGAGATTATTGACGCTACGATGCGGCTGTACGACAACGGCATACGCTACTTCGAAGTCCATAATGAGCCAAATCTGCACACTAAAGATAGTCCTGAAGGCATGTGGGTGGTTTGGCAGAATGGCCGGGAATTTGGGCAATTCTTTATTGAGGCTGTTGCACTGCTCAGGAATTTGTTGCCCGGAGCACAATTTGGCTTTCCTGGTGTTTCGCCGGGGCCGGATGTAGCAGGCGTTCGGATGTCATCAGATACGTTTCTTGCGCAAGCTGAAGCGGCCATACGACGCGCAGATTTTCTGTGTATGCACACTTATTGGGGAGCAGATGGAACGACTTATCTCGACTCAGTGCGGAAGATTAGAAACTTCTGCGACACATATCCATCTCAACTTGTAATGGTAAGCGAGTTTAGTAATTCAAGTAAGAGCATTGGCAAAGACATCAAGGGCCGCGAATATGCACAGTTCTATGTAGAAACCCAAAAAGCCCCACCAAACCTCGGCGCTACCTATAGCTACGTGTTATCGGCATCGTCGGGCTATCAAGGGGAGGTCTGGAAAGGCAGCCCCATCGCTGGCGCAGTCGGAGGCCGACCGGGTATCGCGTAGGAAATAAACAATGCGCCCGATCCACTGGATTGGGTGCATCAAATTCATCCAATGGGCGGTACAAGACTCGAACTTGTGACCTCTTCTTTGTAAGAGAAGCGCTCTATCCAACTGAGCTAACCGCCCGTAAAACAGTCCACATTATACCGTCGCACATAGGGATGGTCAATACAATTAGACACGCGGGAGCACTACCCCCTTCTGCTTTTGATACTTACCTTTGCGATCTGCATAACTTACGTCGCAAGGTTCGTCACCTTCGAAGAACAGCACCTGAGCGATTCCTTCGTTGGCGTAAATCTTAGCGGGTAGGGGGGTCATATTCCCAATTTCCAGAGTGATTGTTCCCTCCCAGCCTGCCTCAAGCACGGTCGTAGGGATCAGTACGCCTGCCCGGATATAGGTTGATTTGCAGAGCACCAGTGCTGTCACATTGCGGGGCATGCGGATGTACTCAACCGACTCTGCCAGTACAAATGAGTTCGGTGGAACGATACATTCGTCGCCATTAAAATCCACATACGCATTCTCGTTGAATTGTTTAGGATCAACGATAGTTGAATACAAGTTTGTAAATATTTTGAAGTGGCTGCCCACTCGAATATCGTAGCCATAGGAGGATACACCAAACGACATCACACCCTGCCGCACTTGATTCTCAACGAACGGTTCAATCATGCCGCAATCAAGTGCCATCTTTTTGATCCAGTTATCGGCCTTAATTCCCATGCGCCCCGATTCTCTCTGTTGACAAATACTGGAAGCCGCCTACATGCGCTCTGGGGAAGACATCCCCATTAAATCAAGCACACGCTTGAAAATGATTCTTGAGGCCGCATACAGCTTAAGTCGCGCCTTTGCCATGTCTTCTGGCACATCGGTATGGAGCGCGCGTATTTCATCATATGTGGGATGAAACGTGGCAGCCAACTCTTCATGTGCCCAATATGCTAACTTATGTGGCTCAAGCTCTTTGACTGCCCGCTCTATTACTTCGGGCAGCTCAATTAGTTTTCGGATCAAGGCAAGTTCGCGCGGGTCGGCTAGCAGAGATACATCTCCACCTTCGAAGGAAATGCCCTGTTCCTCAGCTTGACGCGCAATCCCAGCCGACCGCACATAGGCATTCTGGATATAGTAGACCGGATTTTCGTTAGATCGCCTTATTGCTTGATCTTCATCAAAAACGATTTCCGTCTCTGGGCTTCTAACGAGAAAAAAGTATCTAATTACATCCACTGCAAATTCTTCGCCAACTTGTGCTGCTATGTCATCAAGCACATCATCAACAGATATTATGTCTCCTGCTCGCGTACTACCTTTCCGAAGTTCGCCATGCTGATAGACTTTCACATATTTATGGAGAATATGTTGCAGACGTTCGTTATCGTATCCCAAAGGTGTCAGGGTTGCCTTGACATCCTTCGCTTCGTCCTGATGATCGATGCCTAGGATATTGACTGCAAGATCAAAGCCACGCTCCATCTTATTGATGTGGTAGGCTATATCGGGAAGCCGATATGTTGGTTCTTCGTTAGATCGAATCAGGACTACATCTTTGGGAGCACCCCTAAGATGGCGCATCCTGAGCCACACGGCAGGGCCGGTGGCCGTAGCTGCTGCTTCCTCAGCAAGCTCTGAACCCTGAAAACCCTCATCAGTCTCTGGCTTGAGCGCCTGGTAAGTAAGGTCGAGAGAATCAAGCTGCTTGTGTGCTGCTTCCACAGAACCATCTTGATAAAGTGAGTTTTCATTAAAGTACACGTCAAAATGCATCCGAAGCCGATCAAGAGTTTCCTTGATCAACTTGAACATGTACATCTCGGCGAACTCTTTGAACGGCTCCCAATTACTTTCTTCGACAAGTGACCGCCCGCGCCCTGCAATGAGTGCATCTGCAATCTCATATAGATATGTACCCTGATAGCCTTCAGCAGGGAATTCGAATGGCAAGCCCAGCCGTTCCCGATAGCGTGCCTTGATGCTCTCCCCAAGGAGCATCATTTGGCGGCCTGCATTGTTGAAATAGTATTCCATTTCAACGCCATAGCCCATCGCCCAGAGTAGGCGGGCCATCGTATCCCCGATCACGCCGCCCCGGATGCGCCCAACATGAAGCGGCCCTGTCGGATTTGCGCTTACACATTCGACTTGAGCGCGCTTCCCGGCAAAGTCATCCATCTGTCCGACGTTCGAACCTTCCCGCAGAATTTCATCGACTTGTTGTTGCAGCCAAGATTCAGAGAGCCGGAAATTAATAAAGCCGGGGCCAGCGATCTCGACTGCCGAGAGATAATCAACGGGGGGAAGATGGCGCGTCACGATCTCCGCAATCTGGCGGCTCTGCCCCTTCATATTCGCAACAGCTTGAATCTGCATAGCGATATTGGAGGCATAATCGCCGTGCTCCGGTTTAGCAGCACTTGTGATCTTAATTTGCGGAATTTCGAAGCTTGGAAGTTCGCCAGCCGCCTGAGCACTTCGTACGGCGTCCGCAAGCCGCGCGCTGAGATCGCGTGGTATCCGAATCACTGACTTCTCCTAATTTGAATCTGGATTGCGCAGATTTTAACAGGAAGTAATCTCACGTCCAATGTAATAGGACCACGATTTGGTTGACATGGTGTTGCAGGAAACCTATAATGCCCGTTACTCTATACGGGGTGAACTCATAAGAAGGGTGGCTCGTAATGGGACCCAGTGCACAAGAACTCTTAACTGTCCGCAAGCGAATTCTTGGAGTATTGCTGCGAGATGCGCGCGAGACATCTGGACATTCATTGGAAGAGACTGCTGATCTTTTGGGCTTGAGCGTGGCTGATTACAATCGCTTCGAAACTGGTGAACATACACCAACGCTGCCCGAACTAGAAGTTCTTTCATATTTCTTCAACATCCCAATTAAGCACTTCTGGGGAACACACACGATTACAGAAGCGCAAGAAGACCGAAACATAAAAGATCGTGTACCCGAACTCAAAATGCTCCGGCAGAAGGTTATTGGTGCACAAATCCGGCAACTTCGCGATAAGGCGGGTGTGAGTCAGGTTGATGTAGCACAAAAGGCGAACCTGTCTACGGGACAAGTCGAGTTGGTTGAACGCGGGATGCTGGAACTGCCGGTGACTATATTAGAGCAGGTTGCAAGTGCCGTTCATGCGTCCATCGATGATCTCATTGACGGGCACGGGACAGTTGGAAACTGGCTGCAAGCGCAAGACCAATTTGATTCATTTGCCGAACTCCCGCCTGAAATCCGCGCATTCATTATTCGTCCAATCAATCGTAGTTACTTGGAGCTAGCCGTGCGGCTAAGTAATATGAAAGTTGATCAATTGCGAGGCATCGCTGAGAGTATCCTGGAGATTACGTACTAATGGCAAGCACAACGACAAACTCAGAGCCGGAGAAGCTGAAAGAAGAAGGGCTGCGGTTATTCAACGATGGCGCATACACCGAGGCATTAGAAAACTTCGATCATGCCTACAAAGGTTTTCTGGATGCAGGCAACTCGGTCGAAGCCGCCGAAATGTTGAATAATATGGGCGTCGTTTACCGCGTCGAAGGGTCACTCTCCGAGGCAGCAGAGAAGTTAGATGCGGCAAGGAAGATGTTTGCTGATATGGGAGATCGAAGCCGCGAAGCGCAAACCCTCGGCAATCTCGCACCTCTATACAGCAAGCAGGGATCAGTTGACAAGGCCGTTGAGACTTACGATCAGGCAGCAGAGATTTTTAACGAACTGAACGATAAAGATCGGCGGGGCGAAGTGCTCATGGCGAAAGGGCTTTTGCTTTTCAAGAAGGGCCAGCGCACGAAAGGATTGGCAGCCTATGAAGTCGGCTTAGGGTTACTTCAAAAGCCAACAGGACAGCAAAAGCGGCTGCGTACAATGCTCAAATTGCGCCAGAAGATTATGGGCGGCTGATCTGCATTTTATCGCACTGATCGAGCCACCCAACTGGGCGGCTCGATTCATTTCCTGGTAGAAAGTTATGCTTCTTCAAGTTCCTGCTTCTTATTCTTCGCGATTATTGTCTCGGCGAGATGTGACGGAACTGGGGCATAATGAGAAAACTCCACGCTATATACTCCTCGGCCCTGCGTGAACGATCTGAGCTCGTTGCTATAACGTAAAATCTCAGAAAGTGGAACCTGAGCAGTAATGGTTGCCCGTCCCGCAGCCGCATCAGTTCCAAGAACTTGCCCGCGCCGAGAGGTGATATCACCGATGGTATCCCCCATGTTCACGTCGGGCACAGTAACCTTAATAATGACAATCGGCTCTAACAGCACCGGACCGCCTGCGTGGAATGCCTCCTTAAACGCCTCTCGTCCTGCAACTTGGAAGGCGATATCTTTAGAGTCAACTGGGTGCATCTTCCCATCTGTGACGACTGCCTTAACGTCAACTACAGGGAATCCTGCTACAACTCCACCTTCTAACACTTGCCGAATACCCTTTTCAATTGAGGGAATATATTGTTGTGAGATTGCACCTCCGAATACTTCACTCGCGTACTCAAACCCACTTCCACCCGCCAACGGTTCAAGCCGTAAGAATACTTCCCCGAACTGACCCGATCCACCAGACTGCTTCTTGTGCCGGTGGTGGCCCTGCGCAGTTCGTGTGATGGTCTCACGGTAGGGGACTTTCGGAACTCCAGTCTGGAGATGCACGCCAAGCTGAGCAGCGCGCCGGATAGCCACATCTACATGGACATCACCCATGCCCTCTAACACTACTTCGTGGGTCGCAGGATCAGAGCGCCACTGAAGTGTCGGGTCTTCATCGCACAAACGGGTAAGAGTCGGCCCCATCTTTGCAGAGTCTGCTTGTGCAACAGGAGACAGCGCGACAGAGTAAACAGGCTTGGGGAAGTCAGGCGGCACAACTGTCGCGGGGTGGGCTTTGTCACCGAGCGTGTCGCCAGTAATCGTATGTGCCAGCTTTGCTATTGCACCAATATCACCCGCGTGCATGGTATCAACCTGAATTTGTTCCTTACCACGCATCACTAATAACGGGCCGAACCGCTCTTCTTCGCTCCGGTTCAAATTCATGTGGCGACTATCGCCCTTGAGTGTTCCCGAAATAACCCGAAAGTACGTCAAGCGACCTACGAAGGGATCGACTGTAGTCTTAAACACATATAGAGCTAATGGGCCACCATCTTCTTTAAGGATTTCGGACCCACTTGGCCCCTCCGCAGGAAATCCCCTGCTTGTCGGTGGGGGTGCGACCTTTGCGAGGAAGTCAAGCAGAGCAGTTGCTCCAATGTTCCCGGTTCCTGATGTAAATACAACTGGGACAAACGTTCCTTTAGCAATGCCCTGGGTTAGCCCTTGCCAGTTTTCTTCTTCCGAAAGCTCTCCCTGATCAAAGTATTTCTCTAGCAGTGTGTCGTCGGCCTCTGCTGCTGCTTCAATCATAGCTGTTCTGGCATCGTCGGCAGCACTGCGCAGATCAGCCGGAATATCCTCGACTGTGCCGTCTTTCCCTATACGCGCCTTCATCGACATAAGATCAATAACGCCTTTGAATGATCCTCCAGATTCAATTGGTAGCTGCACGGGCACAAACCGTGCACCAAAAATATTGTGGAGTTCGTCCACTAATACTTGCGGCGGGCGAGCCATCTCACGATCATATTTGCTAATGACAACCATCCGAGGGACATTTAATTCTTCTGCAAACCCCCAATATAGTTCGCTGCCAACCTCGACACCTGATGTTGCCTCAATGAACATGCATACGAGATCACTCACAAAGATCGCATCTTTAACCTCGCCCTGAAAATCGGTATAACCCGGTGTATCGAGAAGATTAATTTTTACGCCCCCGACTTCGACCGGAATTAATGATGTTGCTAACGACAATCCTCGTCGAATTTCCTCCTCATCAAAATCAGAGATGGTGTTGCCCTGTGCGGTATCACCCATGCGAGAAATTGCACCTGTATTAAACACGATTGCCTCTACTAGCGAAGTCTTACCGGCTCCTTGATGCGAAACCAGCGCAACGTTGCGGAGTGAGTTGGTCGGATACACTTTCATATAGGCTTGCCCTCCGGGGCTGCGGATAGTTTGCGCTTCCCGGCAACGCGCCGAAAAAGCTGAGACGTTACAAGAGTGAGAAAGGTAAATCCCTTCTGCCTACGATGGCATGCGGATTCTAGAATTGTTTAGGAGCGTTGTCAACGCGTGTCGTATTGTCAGGGCGATAAACGGCGCGTTATACTGTCTCGACGTTTTGAGCAGGTATCAGTTATGTTCTTTTGCACATGTAGCAATTGTATTGGTAGAGACTCAAAAGTACATTTGTCCAGCCTATGACACATTACAAGAAACGCTCCAACCTTCCACAACTACGCACATATTTGGGGCAGCCTCGAGCCCGAACACTAATTTCTAGCAGGCGCGAGCGTTTATCATCCGCAATGCTTGGCGGATCGAGCCAAAGAGGGATTTGGATCGCAATCGCCGGGGCGCTTAGTCTACTTCTTGTTGTCCTTGCCGCCCCTGTTTGGCTTCCGGCGGTTTCGTGGTTCATTCCAGATCGTTACATAATGGCCTATGCGCCGCCGCCGATTCAAAAAATGATCTTTCAAGTTGATCCCAACTCACAAGTGCCAACCCCGGTACTTTCTGCGGCTGAACAAAGCGCAGCTGGTGAGCTTCTTGCAAATCTAGTTCCAACGGCTACACCGACCTCGACACCCTTACCGCATAATCCGTTGTACATCCAACCCACTCCACCCATGCTTGCGCCGACGGCAACGTTTACGCCCGTATTTTCTGTTGCCGTCGATCCACGTGCGCAGGATAAAGACAATCAGGCAGACCTGTCTAAAGTCACCAAGCTGTTGACTGGATTCAAATGGGATCAACAGGGCTACAATAACTGTGGGCCGGCCTCCATTACTGTGCTCATGAGCTACTGGGGCGTCGAGTTCACGGAGAAAGACGCTGCATCGTTCCTAAAACCTAATCCGGAAGACCCTAATGTGCGTCCGGATGAAATTGGCAAGTTCGTTGAGAAATATGGCTATCACGCACTTATCCGTGTTAATGGTGACTTTGATACAATTCGAAAATTTATCCTTGCTGGGTATCCAGTCTTGATCGAATCTGGCTACAATCCAGAACCCAATACAGTTGGATGGACTTCGCACTACCTCACACTCGTAGGATACTCAGATGAGATGCAGGGATTCGTAGCGATGGATACCTATCGCCGACCTAACTGGTTCTATGCCTACAATGAAGTTGACTATTACTGGCGGCAGTTCAACCGCCGTTACATCATTATTTATCGAGATAATCAATATGCCGCAGTATCATCCATCATTGGCGACAAGATGGATGATACACAAATGTATGATGATGCGCTTGTTACAGCGCACAATGAAACGAGTCTAAGCTCAAATGATCCCTTTGCATGGTTCAACCTTGGCAACGATTTGACAAGTTTAGGACGATATGAAGATGCCGTAATTGCCTTCGATAAAGCCCGTAGTATTGGACTTCCAAGCCGCTTCCTATGGTATCAGTTCACGCCTTACGAAGCCTATCTGAAAGTCGGTCGATATGATGATGTGATTACATTAGCGGATGCAGTCCTTACGAAAAAGCCCAGCGAGGAGGCGTATTACTATAAGGGTCTAGCGCTACTGGGGAAGGGCGAACGGGATAAAGCAAAGATACAGATCGCTGCTGCTGTTCGCGCCAACAAAAATTATGAAGCTGCCCGCCAGGAATTGGATCAGCTCAAACAGTAATTAAGGGATCAGACTAATGGAAACGGATGAACGGCGCGGTTTATCGATAACGCTGGGCCATCTAAAAAATTTCAGCCGCGCGCAAAAATTCGCGCTGGCAATTGTTGCGGTGTCAATTGTAGTGCTTTTAGGAGCCGTAACAGCCCCTTTCTGGCTTCCAAGAACAGTGCGCTCTCTGATTCCAGATCGATATATCGTAGCTTATGCCCCGAAGCCGTTTGCGGAGTTCGTTTTCACAAACAGCCGCCGATACGATTATCCAACGGTTGTTCCAGCTTCAAATTCGGTAAGTGACCTACTCTCCCAGACGCCGGCTCCCGGATCAGGCGGCTCACAAACGCCACTGCCTACCGTCAATTCGGGCGGGGCAAATCAAGGAACGGATAGCACACAGCTTGCCCCAGGGCCCACTTTGTCCCCATCGTTCATATCGGCTACGGACACGCCTACACCCTCACCTCTCCCGCCCAGTGTCCTTCTGCAAGGTGTCACACGAATTTGGCAAGGTTATAACAAATGTGGGCCTGCCACCTTGACAATGTACTTGAGCTACTGGGGTGTCCCGGTGGAAATTCAGACACAGGACGAGGTCGCAAATATTGTCAAGCACGATCCAGAGGACTCGAATACGAGTCCTTGGGAACTTGGCAGCTATGCTGAGAGTGCAGGCTTTTCAAGCATCTATCGGGTTGACGGAGATGTTGACTTGCTGCGGAAGTTTATCGCCGCTGGCATCCCCGTAATGATCGAGCGTGGGTTTGTCGAACTGCCGCAAGATCACTGGATGGGCCACTACATGCTCGTGGTTGGCTATGATGATGCTGCACGCGAATTAATAGGATGGGACTCGTACTGGCTTACCAACCATGATCACCGTGATCCTAACTATCCGGTTGAGTATTGGGACTATGACAAGTTGGATGGACTTTGGCGGGATTTTAACCGTACATACTTGGTAGTATACCCGCCAGATCGCCAAGCTAATATTACGGCAATCATCGGGGATGAGATGGATGACACAATAATGTACCAACATGCCGCCGATCACGCGCGAGCCGAATTAAGTGAGAATTTGACTGATCCGTTTGGCTGGTTCGATCTGGGCAGCAGCCTCGTTGGGCTTGGAGATTACCAACATGCCGCCGAAGCCTACGATCAGTGGCAGGCAATCGGCATGGAATTCCGTATGATGTGGTATCAGTTCGGTCCCTATGAGGCATATTACCGTACGGGTCAGTATGATAAGGCACTCAGTTTGGCAAATTTCACCTTAGATGTGGGGAACTATCCTGAGTCGGAAGAGGGATGGTATTATCGCGGTCTTATTTATCAGGCACGCGGCGATATGCACAATGCCAGAGTCCAGTTTCAGGCGGCTGTACACTACAATCCTTATTACCAACCTGCTATTGATGCGCTTGCCGCACTCGGACAATAGGCATGAAGCCAAGTGGCTAACTTGCAAGAATATCATAGCAACCTATCGCAGAATTTATGAGCGAAAACTTAACGAATACAGGAACTGCTGCGCCAAGCACAGGAGGAATTGCACGCTCCACGTTGATAGTGATCGGTGGGTTTGCACTATCGATGGTGGTCGGCATTGTTAAGCAACGCATTTTCTCAGTGACGTTTGGCACGGCTTCCGCCTATGATGCATTTGTCGCAGCGAATGCAATTCCGGAACTATTAGTTAATATGCTCGCGAGCGGAGCGCTTGCGTTTGCATTCATACCAATCTATACGGACACTCTGCAATCCGATGATCCGCACGAGTCCGACCGCCTTTTCAGCAACGTGTTTAATGTACTGCTCTTGCTCGCTGGTATAGCGTCGTTGATTGGAGCTATCTTCGCTCCGACTCTGATCCGTTCACCTTGGGGTGTGGCCCCACATTTTTCTCCAGAAAAGCAGCTGCTAACAATCCAGCTAATGCGAACCCTGCTGGTGACTACGGTCATCTTTGCCCTAAGCAGTATGCTGACTGGGTTATTACAAGCACGGGCGCAATTCTTGTTTCCGGCACTTGGGCCAGCATTATATACGAGTGGATTGATCTTCGGCGCAACCGTGCTCACTCCGAAACTAGGTATTTTCGGGTTGGCTTGGGGTGCTGTAGTCGGCGCGCTTCTCCACTTCCTCATTCATATTCCCGGACTCTTTATCAAGAAGATTCAGTGGTATCTATTGGTTGATCTCGCCAGTTCCCAGCTACGTCGCGTCGCGGTACTAATGGCTCCGCGTATCATCGATCTGATGATGGCACAGGTGACACTTCAATGGCTGAATACGAATCTTGCCTCGCGGATGGCCGAGGGACGAGTTGCGGCGATTCAGTATGCCTACACGCTCATGAATATGCCCTGGAATCTCATAGGGGTTGCAATAGGAACGGTCGTCTTCCCAACGATGGCAGTGCTGGCAGCACAGGCCGATCTCAACGCGCAACGAAAAGCGCTTAGCGATTCCCTCCGAGCGGTGTTAGCCCTGGCAATCCCTGCGGCAGCAGGATTGATCCTACTCGGACGCCCCATCATTCAAATTCTCTATGAAGGTGGCGAATTTACACCGCAAGATACGGAGCTGGTTTACTTCGCACTCCAGTTCTTTGCCCTTCTATTGATCTCTCAGTCGATGCTAAATGTTGTAGTCCCCGCTTACGCGGCTCAAAAGGATACGTTGACCCCACTTCTTGTTTCAATCTTCACAACGGCGGTGAATATCGTGCTGGCAATCATATTGTCACAACCATTGGGGCAGGGCGGACTCGCTCACGGCGGCTTGCCGTTAGCACGAGCGTTGGCGATTGGCCTCGAAGTAACTCTCGATCTTGCGATTCTTCACATTCGGTGGGGTGGGGTAAACACTTCTCGCATCTTGATGGACGCTGGGAAAGCATTGATCGCTACTGGTGCAATGGCTGCCGGAGTCCTTGCGATTAGAGCCTTATTACATCCGGGAGCATTCATGATGCTTGTGCTTGGCGGTGGCCTAGGTGCAGCCCTTTATTTTGGAGTAGCGCTGGCAATTGGGATTCGAGAGGTTCGTTCCATTCCTGAAGCTTTAATACGGTCATTACTGCGCCGCCCGATTGCGGAGTCTGTTCCAAGTTAATGATCTCTTATAGGCGGTTCCTTGATGTGCTGCGTTGGGCATCCACTCGCATTGTACATACAACAGAGCGAATTTTGATTGTAGGCCCCGGCGATACCGATCCAGTAGAGAATATACACAGCATATGCCCCGCCTCTGAGATAGTGTTAGTTGAGGTTGAAGGTCGCCTAGTACACCAATTGGAAACTCGATATAGAGGAATTGATGCCCTGCGAATCATAAAAGGGGATGTTTCTCTTTTGTCTGACTTAGCGCCCGGACCGTATGATTTGACAATCATCCGCCATCCCGATGTGGCACGGTTCAACGAGAGATGGGCAGCCGCTTTGGATTCCTCGGTAGCTGCACTGAGGCAGGGCGGGTTGCTTATGGTTACTTGCTACTCTCTACCTGAGATGGCTTTTATTAATAAAGTGCTGCATGAAAAGCCTGTATCCTTGCATGCTGGCTCGCCGTACACGACCGTTCCCGTAGACCTACAAGGTAATGATCGTTATATATTGATTTTTGAGAAGCAGTCCGGATGATCGGACTACTTCGATAACCAAGCTTTCTTGGGAATTCTTGCCCCATGCATCTCCTATTTCTATTTTTCGATGGTATCGGTTTGGGATTGGATGATCCTGAAACTAATCCATTCGCAGCGCAAGCACTCCCCACCTTAACTCAGTTTACTGCCGATAAGAAGTGGTTAGCGGGCCTGCCGCGAATCGAATCGGATCATGCCAGTTTTATTCCAACAGATGCAAATCTGGGCGTGCAAGGAAAACCACAGAGTGGAACGGGGCAGGCCACTATCATGACCGGGATCAACGTGTCGCAAGCGATTGGGAGGCATTATGGGCCGAAACCCAACCCAGAAATCGCAGAGATTGTCCGCCGTAAATCCATGATAACCAAGCTAATCAGGCGCGGATATTCGGCAGGAATGCTCAATGCCTATCCTTCTCGATTTCTGGAAGGCATCGCAAGCGGTCAACGTTTGATGTCATCGAACCAGTTAGCTTTGCACTCGGCTGGTGTTGCAATGCGTGATGGCGCTGCGCTTATCGAGGGAAGGGCGCTCTCAGCAGATTTCACAGGGGAGATGTGGCGGGAGCACGCCGCGAATTTTGATGCAGCCAGTACAGTATGGCGTACCCGGCCAAACACACCTGACACACCCGTATTTTCTGCCGATGAATCAGGCAAGTTGATTGCGAAGCTCGCTATGGAACAGGATTTTACATTCTTCGACTGTTGGCTCACCGACTATATTGGTCATCGAGGCACTCACGAAGATGCTATGAGATTGTTGCGAATCATTGATGGAGTTTTTGCAGGGCTGCTTGAATCGTGGGATACGGCTAACGATCTCATACTTGTCACAAGCGATCATGGCAATCTTGAAGCATTGGCCGAGAGAGGGCATACGCGCAACTTGGTTCCTACGCTGGTAATTGGGGAGCGCTCGCATGAGTTTGCTGCTACTATCACCGATCTTACTCATATAGCGCCCGCAATCCTCAGAATGTTTCCATGACTATGAGGATTGCTAGTCCGTAGGTCGATTGACGCAGCTTCTCCCATTGTATTATGATGAAGAAGTTATCGTGATTTTGTAATGATCAGGCCAACTGTGTCGGACTTATCGCCTGTACTTAAGTTTTCTGTTGGAGAGCGGCAACAGCTACTTGCTCTGGCACGTGACTCTATTGAGGCGGCTGCTGCCTCCAAGCCCATACATGAGATCAATCTACTGGAATTCTCTGCGAATCTACAAGAGCCTAATGCCTGCTTCGTCTCATTACATAAGTATGGCGACTTGCGAGGATGTACGGGTGTGCTGGTCGCCCGAGCACCGCTTGCGATGGAGGTAATACGCACTGCGTGCCAGACGGCTCTTTGCGATCCGCGATTTCCACCTGTTACGGCCGATGAAGTTGAGGATCTCGATATAGAAATCTCGGTGCTCACACCGCCCATAAAATTGGAACTTTCATCGCCAGTAGAACTATCGCGCCGCATTCGGCCAGGAATTGATGGCGTTACGCTCGCGAGAGGTTTTTATCGAGCGACATTCCTTCCTCAAGTATGGGAGCGGGTTCCTGATCCGTTGCTGTTTCTTGATCTTCTGTGCGAGAAAATGGGCCTGCCTGCTCGTGCCTGGGCATTTACGAAGCTGGATGTCGAAGTCTATCAGGTCGAACAGTTTTCAGAGGCGAATATTTTACCTTTGGAAACTTCCTATGGCGCAGGGATATAGTCGAATCGGTTTGTCTGCTCATCAAGAAAGAATTTCTCGCCGACGATTGTAACAATGGTATCTTGTCCGGGTCGGGGGATATAAGTACCTTGTTCGTTTATCAGTCCTCCAGAGTCGTAGCGATAGTCAGTCTCGTAAGGCACTTCGATATTAGTTGCCCAACCGAGAGCAGTGCGCTGATCTTGAGAGAGTTCATCCCGCCATACTCGTCCAAATCCCCGAATAGGTTGAATTAATCCGGCTGGCGGAGTTAACAAGGGATCGGATTCAGCATCGGTATCTTCTTGCCATGTATCGTCGTAAGCCGTCCATGTGCCCCGTGTGCCGCTCGTATCGAAGATCACGACCAAGATTTCTCCAGAACCTGGGGCAAAATCATGTTCAGAGCTGCATCGCTCAGACATTGCTTTACCTAACCAGAACATTCGCCCATGCTCAAATGGCTGCTCAATGACGCCTGCTCGACAGCTCAAAGGAGTTGGGAAGGCAGAGGGTGTTGAGGAATCTTGTACAATACTGGGCGTCTGGCCTGTAACAACTAATAGGACAGGTGTTTGAGTTGGGCGAGGGAGCAAATGTCCAGTCAAAGTGCATGACATTAATAATGCTGTCAAGGACAGTGCGACACTGAGCGCTATTATGTTTGAAGCCACAGAGCGTTTCATACCTTCCTACTCTTGTATATTCATGATTCTAACATTGAGACAGCCTGATGGACATAATCACTCGCGTCGTAATAGTAGCGACGGTTGCTTCAATGATGATTCTTGAATACATTTGTCCATATTGTCTAGATACACAAGCAATTAATTGTGAGATAAATCCCGGTGGCACTATCGAACCGCACCGCAGACGTTGATGCACTTGGTCGAAGTTTAGCTGGTAAGCGGATTCTTGTCACAGGCGCCACTGGCTTCATAGGCAGCGCACTATCACACCGCTTGCTTGAATATGGTGTGCACGTCCTGGCACTTTGTCGTCCACCCAGCAAAGATACATCCCTACAAGAGCAAGGTATTGAACTTGTCGAGGGGGATATTACTGACTTTCCACGCATCGAGACAATTCTCTCTCAGGATGTAAATATCATATTCCACTTGGCGGCGTGGCTGCGAGGCTCATCACCTCAGGAAGCAATGTTGACCAACGTGTCAGCAACTCAGCACCTAGCGGAAGCTAGCGCCCATCAATCCGTTGAACGTTTCATTTACGTAAGCAGTATCGCTGTCTATGGGCTGCACGGGGATCGAGATGTCGATGAATCAACTAAATTGCGTCTTTATGGCGATCTCTATGGTGATAGCAAAATACTCGCTGAGAACGCCCTTCAAGGTGTCGTCGAAAAGACAAACCTCGCCAAAGTTATCATTCGACCTGGTATGGTCTATGGGCCTGGTTCGCCCGGTTGGACTCGCCGCATGGGTATTTGGGCAAAGTCAGGTCGGCTACCTCTAATCGATGGAGGAAGAGGCACAGCTTATCCGATATACATTGAAAACTTGGTAGATCTAATCGTACTTAGCGCCGTATGCCCTGAGGCAGCGGGGGAAGCTTTTAATGCTGTGGATGATGGCCCAGTGACCCTCGCGGAATTTGAAGGCGCATACATGAAAATGGTTCCTACGAACCATGCAATTCGATTGCCGGGGTGGGTAGCTGCGTTACTGGCTGCTGTCGTTGATCCATTCTCTCCGGGGCTAAGTTATCGCTATGTCGTAAGTCAAATACGGGGTCGGGGATTAATACTCAATAAGAAAGCGAAAGAACAATTAGGTTGGAGGCCACGCGTTGATCTTGCTGAAGGTCTTCGCCGAAGTGAAGAGTGGCTGCATTCTGAAGGGATATTGTAAGGTGCTCACTGGAATCAAAATGTGTATAGCCTTAGCCGCAGGTGTAGGAGTAATTATCATACTCTTATACTGGCTCTTAGTAATTACTGAAGGAACTTACTTGGGTCAGCGTGTGGTCACGTGGCTATACGACTTTACTGCCGGAAAATACGACTCAATTAAGAGTTTTGACAGCAACATGGAAGCAGCATTTTTAGGGAAACCTCTCGCCGCCACGCTTTCACGGAAGCCAGGGTCACTCGTTCTCGATATTGCAACTGGAACAGGGAGGCTACCGCTTACCCTGCTTGAGGAACCTAGTTTTCAGGGCAGGATAGTGGGAGTTGATCATTCACGCCGCATGATTCGTCTAGCGGCACGAAAGCTTCAACCATTTGGCAGTCGAGCAATGTTTCTATGGCTTGATGCAATGCACCTGCCTTTTTTAAGTAGCTCGTTTGACGCAGTGACAGCACTTGAGATGCTTGAATTTACGCCCAATCCACGAGAGTTCATTGCGGAGGCTATACGTGTTTTGCGACCCGGCGGAGTTCTATTAACGACTCGCCGCACTGGTTTTGAAGCCAGTTTGATTCCAGGCAAAACCTTTGGCTACACCGAATTTGCTCACCTTCTTAAGGAATCTGGGTTGTCGAAGGTCACCATTGAGCGCTGGCAAATAGACTATGATCTAGTTTGGGGTGTACGTGACGGTGACGCATCACCGGGGCCGGTTCACCCCCTAGAAGTTCTCCTCTGTAAGCATTGTGGGCAGGCGGATTGGCGTACAACTGAGCATGCTCTACGATGTGAAAGTTGCGCAACATCATATCCCATCCGAGATGGTGTTATTGAAATGATTAAGTGACACCTAGTTCTGCTCTGAGTTTAGAAATTGAGGCTTTCGAGAATGCTTATCTGTCGCTACAAAACTACTAAGGGGTCACAATACGGTGTGGTTAATGGACGCGATGTATTTGCTCTAAGGGATGACCTATTCGGTGACAGTCTTCAGGCCAGAGAGCATATCGGTGTAATTGATGACGTTCAGCTTCTAGTACCGGTCGCTCCGAGCAAGATTGTTTGTGTGGGTCGTAACTATGCGGCACATGCCCAAGAACTCGGCAATGAAGTCCCCACAGAACCCTTGCTGTTCTTTAAGCCACCCAGTTCGCTCATTCCGCACCAAGATCCTATTCTCCTACTTAGTCAGATGGGCAAGGTTGATCACGAAGCGGAATTGGCGGTTATCATAGGGAAACAGGCCAAGAATGTTACTGCGAGTAACGCACTGGATTATGTGGTTGGCTATACGTGTGGTAACGATATAAGTGACCGCGATTTTCAGAAGAAAGATGGGCAGTGGACACGTGCCAAAGGGTTCGACACATTTTGCCCACTTGGGCCTTGGATTAATACGGATTTAGACCCGTCAAATATTGCCATCACATGCATGGTCAACGGCGACAAACGCCAGGAGGGTCATACAAGTCAGCTAGTATTCAATATTCCAACTCTAATTGCACATATATCGGCTATCATGACTCTGATGCCCGGTGATGTGATTCTGACTGGAACACCGGCTGGCGTAGGGCCCATACATGATGGTGATATCGTAGAGGTGGTTGTCGAAGGTATTGGATCACTTACGAATCCCGTCAGGAAGCTAAATTAGCATCCATTTCAGATCATCGCAACACGTGATCATCAGGAATAGCGCCAATTGGATTGGTGGCTATACTAAATCTTGCTTGACATCGCTATTCGGTGTAAAACTTTGTAGAAAATGGTTTGAGGCAGGTTAGACTGGGTGTCTTGGGCCGGAATTTACAACCCGACTAACTTGCACTTGTTTCCGCTTAAAGGAAAACTTGTGGTCACAAAGCCACTCAATCAGCCGCGCGAACCGCTCGATGAAGACATAGACTTTAGCCCGGTGGCATTGCCAGCACAGCAAGAAACTGAGCCTTCGCCACCGCCTGCTGAAGTTACGCCGGAGCACTCAGGGCCAGCATGGCGTGTACTGTTTCATTTAACCGGTACGCAGACCAGTACTGTAGGCCTGGACATTTGGCGTGTCACTGTGCTCGGACGCGCTGACCCGATGAGTGCCTTCCGACCAGATCTCGATTTTGCGCCGCATGGTGCAATGCGTCATGGCGTATCGCGACGCCACGCATTAATCAGGCCCGGCGAAGAAATGCTTTATCTAATCGATCAGAACAGCACGAATGGAACATGGGTTAACGGACAGCGCTTGCTGCCTGGTCGCGATTTTCCTCTATCTGATGGCGATGTTATTGAGTTGGGTGCATTGCGGATGACGCTCCGAATCGTCCACTATCCTGATGAAACCGAAGGCCAGCACCGGGCAGCACAAGTGACGAACCCGTTACGACGCTGGTACTTCGGTAGACCACGCCAGTAGTTAAGACAGATTTTCTCAACCAGATTAACAAACACAGAGAGCGGGCCAATTGGCCCGCTCTCTGTGTTGACCGAAGCACAAGGCTGAGGGTGGGTGAGGAATGCTTCGAGTCAGGTGACTAACCGCAGGATGCTCCGTGGGAATGGGTACAGAGGTTGGATCCAGTTGCGGAGAGTCACTATTGGGTTGGGTAACAGGACTGCGTGTGCAGAACACTGTAACATGAATATACGGCATCAAAATTGCAGGGATATAACAATCTATACTGGAAACATAACAAAATAATATCAATCGGCTGTATTGCTATAGATATGACTTACCTATTCAGTTGGCATAGTGTAGCCAACGCCCGGTACGGTGAGAATAAACTTCGGATGTCGAGGATCTTCCTCGAGTTTCTGTCGCAACCGTGAGACATTCACTCGAAGAATCGCTAGATCATTACGATATTCCTCGCCCCAAACACGACTCAATAGATCCCCATGAAGCAACACTTGACCTGTATGTTGAATGAGCATACGTAGAAGCTCATATTCGGTGGGCGTGAGATGGACTTCGTCGTTCCCATTTCGGACTTTGCGCCGACGGAAATCGACGTGGAGATCACTTAGATTGAATTCAGCCATATCGTTGGGTTGCGGCGACCACTCGACGCGGCGCAATACTGCTTGTATCCTTGCTTCTAGCTCCCGCGCTCCAAACGGCTTGGTTAGATAATCATCCGCTCCAAGCTCTAGCCCTCGAACCTTATCTTTTTCATCGTCACGTGCTGTAAGGATGATAATCGGAACTGTTGAGTAGGAACGAAGTTCGCGGAGCACTTCAAATCCATCAGCATCTGGTAGACCGAGATCAAGAATTATTAGATCTGGCTGCTCCTGCTCAAATTGGGACAAAGCGATTTGGCCTGTCCCAGCCGTAAGGAGATTATATCCTGCAAGGCTCAGTGAAGTTCTAATAAACCGCACAATCTTAGGCTCATCGTCAACGATCAGGATGGTAGTCTGTTTCATGCCAGCGTTCCTCAACGAGAGTATCAGTCTGCGCTATAGGGAGACTAAAGGAGAAGGTAGACCCGCGTTCGTATTCGCTTTCGGCCCAAATACCTCCTCCATGAGCCTCAACAAGCCCTCGGCAAATTGCTAGTCCAAGACCAATTCCGTGTCGGCCTGAGTCACTATGCTCGATCTGGTAAAACCTGTCGAAGACACGCTCTAATTGGTCAGGCTTAATCCCAATTCCATGGTCGGTTATGGACACAATGAGATCGCGGTCCCTATTCTCCAAACGCACTTCAATAGGAATTCCTTCAGCCGAATACTTCGCTGCGTTGTCCACTAGATTAGCGACGATTTGCTCAATGCGACGAGCATCACCGTAGCATGGTGGTAGATTGTCACTCATAGCAAAAGTGATCTGATGATCATGGATTCGACGTTGAGCCGCAGTAATTGCACTCCGGAGAACAGCGCTCAGATCAATTGCCTGCGGGTGAATCTGTAAGATACCCGCCTCGATTCGGGAAGCTTCAAGGAGGTTACTAATTAGCTCTGTAAGCTTGTCTGCTTCCTCCTCAATATCGATAAGTAACTCGACCAAGAGTTCGCGTGCAATCTGATCATGGCGAGCAATCAACATGGATGTACTTCCCTTGATGGTCGCCAACGGGGTGCGTAGTTCGTGCGATACTGTTGAGAGGAGCAGTGATTTCAACTTCTCCGCTTCTTTCGACCTTTCAACTGCGACGACTAACTCATCGATAACCTCTGCAAGCTGTTTGGTGCGTGCATCAACGATCCGCTCAAGTTCAACTGCATGGCGGCTTACCTTCGTATAAAGCTGGGCTTTGTCAATTGCTACCGCAACTTGATGTGCGACCGTCATTAGCAAGTTGATCTCGTCTGAGGTCAAGGTTTTTTTCTCAGATGAGCCGACATTGATAACGCCAACCATCTGACCAGGAACTGTGAGAAGGGGAATACTAATCTGAGAAATAGGTAGCCCTGTGCGGTGCTGCCATCCATCCGAAGGATAATCGCGTGTGTCTTCTACAATAATCATCTGCCGCGATTGAGCAGATTCACCAGTAATCCCAGCGCCGAGCGGGTATAATATCGTCTCTTGTACAATTTCATCTGAGAGTCCTTGATAGCTGACCATATTAAGAACTTCGGCGCGTTCATCCCACATATAGACTGCTCCAATATCCCAATCAACAGCACGGAGCACGCCTCGCAGTGATACATCGAATACTTCCTGTAAGTCGAGGGTTCTATTAATTGTTTCAGCAACCCGATTCAATGTAGCAAGCTCGTCTGCTCGGCGTGCCAGAGTGCGAAATGAGTTCTGATACAGCGTCCCCATTGAGTTCACCGCATCGATAAGTCGTCCGAACTCATCACCTTTCCGCGTCTCCAACACCGGATACGGCTTACTACTGCTAGCGCGATCTTCAAGTATCCTGCTGATTTCACCCATCTTTCGGAAGATGAATAGTTCTAAGATAATCAACGTCCCAACAAAACTAAGCACAAGTGGCGCTGTTAAAGCAAGCTGCACCCATATCGACATACTATTCAAGTAAGGGATACGAACATTTGTAAGCAAAATTACGATGAGCAAAATGCAGTTGGAAGCACTAAGTGCGATCCACAAGCGCGTGCGAGTAGACCAATGCTGAGTTTGTTTAGCTGACCATATCTTCAACTGCCTCATAATGTTAGCTAGGAATCCTTATCCTCAGGAATATACTCAAGTGTAACCGCAAGCATAATATGGTACAAGCAGGGCCTTTCCAAAATGCATATTGACTTGTAATACAGCGCTTGCTCAATTGCCTCTCTCTTAGATATGATACAACATCGCGGACTTGGCTCCACAAGAGCAAAATTGTGAAGTCTGGTTTCATCAAACGGTGGTTCGGCTCTCTTGAATTAAATCAATCACCTTCTTTTAGTAGCTTCATCAGGACGACTATGAGCGCTCCAATCTGGACACTTGAACTTCATTCGCACACCATCTATTCAAAAGACTGCTTAACTCGCCTTGACCGAATCCAAGCTATCTGTCAAGAGCGTGGAATCGACAAGCTAGCCATTACTGATCACAATACGGCAAAAGCTGCCTTTGAGTTAGCACGGCTTTACCCGATGCTAATTATCCCCGGTGAAGAAATCATGACAACAGAGGGCGAGATTCTGGCGTGGTACATCATAGAAGAAATACCAGCGGGCCTAACGCCCGAAGAAACAATAGGCCGCCTTCGTGCTCAAGGCGCGGTAATCGGCGTCTCGCACCCATTTGATCGATACCGTCGTGGAGCATGGAAGCTAGACGATTTATTACGTATTGTCAATCAGGTGGATGCAATAGAAGTATTCAATGCACGCTGCATCCATGACCAGGACAACGCAAAAGCCCTGACATTTGCGTCTGAAAATGGGAAGCTGATGACGGCGGGCAGTGATGCACACCTCCCTTCGGAATACGGCAAAGGCGTTATCAAGCTTCGACCTTTCGCAAACAGCGCTGACGGTCTACGCAATGCGCTTCAGAATAGTACATGGGAAGGTTCTCTAAGTAGTCCGTGGGTTCACTTTGGCTCGTCCTACGCTAAGTGGATAAAGCGGCTGATTCCGTCGCTAAGGCCATAACAGGAACCTATAGGGGTGGCTAGCTATTAATAAATTGACAGTCTTGCTACTTGAGGCGAGTGGCTTTAGCTGCACGGATTCGTACAAGGTTCGGTTGCCACTCAACTCGTCCACCACGATCCGAATAGGCAGCTAGATTCTCGTTGAGATCACTGAGGCACAGGGCGCGAACTTCATCGCTCATTGCCATTAGCTCTGCAACTCGAAGCGGCCATGCCAGCTTATAGTTAATGAATTTATCGATAGTCATCGAAATAGTGGGACTTACTATATGCAAGTCAATTTCGCTAAAACCTGTATACTTAATAATCTCCACTAAATCCTCGATGGACTCTAAATCATCCCACGGAATTGGCTTCTCAAGACTTTCACGGAGTTTGGCGAGCGGTGGCGACGGATTTTCTATGGTGTATTCAGCAAAAATGTCATTGAATACTTCGCTAAGTTCATCTGCGGCTTCCCATTCTTGAATCACCAGCCAGCCATGCGGGTGAAGCACGCGCCAGACCTCTTCAAGCAGAATCTGAGGATCGCTGCTATTAAGAGCAAATGATGCCAATACCGTCGAGAAAGTGCTCGGTGCAAACGGCAGATGGTGAAAGTCTGCCTGTACAATGTGGCTTAATCCGCGTTGTTGCGCTGCCTGAAGCATTGAGCGCGCAATATCCAAGCCGACAGTGACCGCACCTTGCTTAACCGCAGCTTGTGCTGCGAGTCCAGTTCCCGTACCGAGATCGAGAACAAAATCTCCCGCTTGCAATTCACTGAAGTCTACTAACTGATGTGCGAGTGGCCCAAAAGCAGGCTCCATCAAACGGTCATAATTCGAGGCTGCGCCATCGAAGTACTCGCCGATTGCTTTGACCCAATCATTAAGCATACCGGAACAGCTAGCGATTCTGTGTTCCGCGAACAGCAGAAAGTTTCGCGCTCGTATAGATAATGTTAAGCGACCGGCTGTAGATCACAACGCCCTTGTAGGGATCGAGAACCGTGTCAGCTGGTATCTGGAAGTTTTGTGGAACTGTTGGACTGGCAAGTGCCCCAAGATCAAGCGACCCCATGATAGCTTCGGTCGCAGTGCGGGGTGTTTCTCGTTTACATAACAGGATATGCAGATCAGGGCCGTTTGTGACGTTTAGCGGATCGACTCGAAGTATGTATCTCTTATCGCCAACCTGATAAATAGAGACAGTTCCGGCGGCTTGATGGAGATTATCGATACTGGAGAAATCGCCGGTAAGAATTACAAATGGCTGATTGCCTGCACCCATCGTTTCACCCAACTGATCCATCATTTCCTGGATGACCGGGTTTAGTGTAGGTGTGACAGTTCCTGCTTCGGTTGCATCCGATTCTGCGCTGTCTACTTGGATCGCTGCCGTTGCACTCATATCTGGTGTTGGTGTTTCTTCATCATTTCCACGTTCTAAAATGGGAGTTAGCCAAACATTGCTTGTCAGGATAAGAGTAGCAATAACACCGACGACTCCGAGTGCGATCCATCTTTGAACATTCATGACAATCCACTACGTGTTTCTGCAACCAAATGATCTACTACCTTCATAAGTGCTTCTTGCGACGATTCACCATTTCTTAGAGCTTGCTGATAAACACGAAGCTGTCGGTCAGCACTCGAACCTTCACGGGCGATGACTCGTGCATACTCGACGGCTTCTCGACTTCCAAGGTCATCAACAACATCGTCGAGTAGCTCAATCAGCTCCTCGATAAGATCGAGAAATGGGATTTCCTCTTCTTTGCCGAAATCTATCAACTTTCCGGTTACCCCATAGCGTACTGCACGCCACTTATTCTCGCTGATAGCATCTCTCCGGTAGATCCGCCATGCTTGATTCTGCTGCCTGAGACGTATCAGCTTTGCAGTAATTGCTTGAAAAAGCGCTGCAATACAAATCGCTTCATCAAGCGTCGTTGCAATGTCGGCAATACGATATTCGAGTGTATTGTAGTAGGGATGAGGACGGATATCCCACCAGATGCGTGTCGCATCGCCTGTCTCGCGGGCATCTTTGCCAAGTGCCCCTACACGCGCCAAGACACGGATAAAATTCTCATATTCTGACCAAGACTTGAACTCCATTGGTAGACCGGTGCGGGGCATCGATTTGAAAACGATAGTTCGGTAGCTCTTAAGCCCCGTATTCTGACCCATCCAAAATGGTGAGCTGGTCGAGAGTGCTAATATATGGGGAAGGAAGTAGCGCACTTGATTCATCACAGTGATCATCAACTCGCGCTGGACGGGTGAGTCCCCGAAGCCAACATGAACATGCATTCCAAAGATCAGTAGGCTGCGGACAACATGTTGCATGTCCTGAACAAATTCGACGTATCGCTCACTATCAGAAAGAACTTGATCATTCCAGTGTGAAAAGGGATGCGTTCCTGCGGCGGCAATCCAGACTCCTGCATTGTCAGCGATATCAACCATTGTCCTGCGAAGATGCCTCAAATCCTCCTTTGCTTCATTGATATTCGCGCAAATTCGCGTTCCCACTTCGACCTGAGATTGCATAAATTCCTGCTTGACCTGCTCGCCGAGCACACGACCCCGATCTAAAAACTGCTGAATATAAGCAGTTAGTTCTCGCGACTTAGGATCAATGATCTGGTACTCTTCTTCTATTCCCAGACTCAAAGGCGCGTCGAACATGCTTTATACCTTGTCGATTGTGCCGGGATTCGACATATCAAATGAATCGGGCATAGTCAAGCGTACATTGAAACGCTGGCTCAACAAATCAATTTCATTCTCCCTTAGCACACGGAGTGGCGGGCGCACTGAATCATTATGGATAATCTTTGCTGTGGCGAGCAGCCACTTGAAAGCAGCAATTCGCGGAAGGCCATCAAACTGAGAGTGAGTGTTATCAACCCGAGACTGAGCGTCCATAAATGACTTGCCACTCTGTTGAAGATCATAGACTTCGCGCAGCATTTCAGGGAAGATTCCAGCAAGCGCGGTTATCGCTCCGGAACCACCTGCGCTTAATGCCCTGCTTAGATTCTTGTCCGAGCCAACTAACACCTGGAAATCGGGAAAATTGGCAATAAGCTTCGCTGTATAAGCCCAATCCCCTCCGCTATCTTTTATTCCTAATATCTGCTCTGGATAGTGATCACGCAACCGTTCGATTAATTCTGGGGTTATGATCGGAGCACTAACTGTCGGATTGTGATAAAGGAGGACAGGGCCATCTGAAGGGATAGTGCTCATCAATCCGGTGAAGAAATCAAGTAAACCTTGAAGCGGGGGATCGGAGTAGAAGAATGGTGGAATTACCACAATAGCGGCTGCGCCATGATCAAACGCGGCACGCGAAAGATGCTTCGTATCTTCCAGACTGGCGCACCCTGTCCCGGCGAGAAGTTTTAGATTTGTGTTGGCCTTTGCTACTGAGGCAAATAACCCTATTCGTTCTTCAACGCTGAGAGATGGGCCTTCGCCAGTAGTACCTGCGACCAATACGCCATGAATACCTCGCGCTGCGAGATGCTTAAGGAGCGCTACAAATTGGTCTGTGGAAGGAAATCCATCATCCTCAAAAGGAGTAACTATCGCAGCATAAATGCCACTGAAATCAGAGATCATCTCTCATGCCTTATCTTAATCTTAGTAAGTCACTGCGAGTGCGTGCTAGACAGCAACATCGCTGGGATGCTACAATCGAACACAGCCCCTCTTTGAGGCGCAAAGCATCCCGCATCGATTTTATACACTGACCTTGAAATCGCAATTATTAGTGTCCGCGTTGATATGTAACCTGAGTTCGGGATAAGAAAGGACACCTTTTGAGGAAAGCGGTAAGCTTTCAGGTAGGCCAATACCAAACAAAAGGTGTCCAATGGAAAGTCTACTCGAAG
>Ga0075421_100000745_pt1 | contig 35656 bp, 31 predicted proteins | sample SoiMetdeltSBSDD5_FD_75292 | JGI IMG/M metagenome (GOLD analysis project Ga0075421, IMG submission 75292) | Bulk soil microbial communities from a Populus tree surrounding site in Tennessee, USA - Soil MetaG P. deltoides SBSDD5 | ecosystem: Environmental > Terrestrial > Soil > Tree plantation... | reverse complement strand
CGTAGTCGCCCCGATCCGCGCGGCCGATGTTGACGTGTAGTCGCTTTCCGATTGGGTTGCCGTCCGATAGATGTCGTCGGACCATCGTCTCGTTGACGATCGCCACAGAAGGGGACTCGTCGCGATCCGAAACGTCAAAGTCGCGACCCATCACGTGTGGGATACCCATCGTGCGGAAGAAGTTCGGCGTGACAGGTCTGACATCGGTCGATTGGGCCTGTCCAGGTGCGGGAGTCGGTTGGTCGGTTCGCCAGAAACTCGTCGCCATGCCGCCGCCGGCCATCGGCAGGATTGCGATTCCTGCCGCGTTTTGGACGCCGGGAAGCGTCCCGATGCGCGTCAGAGCGTTGGAGACGAAGCCCGACAATCGCTCAGGAGTATCGTAGCGCGCAACTGGAAAGCCCGTAACGCGCCCCGTGAGAAGTCCATCTGCGCGAAACCCGGGATCGGTGCTGCTCAGGCGTACGAAGCTTCGAATCAGCAGCCCCGCCCCAGTCAAGAGGACGAGAGACAGCGCGATTTCAGCGGCGACGAGCGAACCGAGCACACGGCGCGCCCGCGGACCGCCGCCGTGACGGCCTCCTTCTCGAAGCGCGTCGTTCAGGGCACGTGAAGACACGATTGCCGGAACCAGCCCGAAGAGCAGTCCAGTCGCGAGCGAGACCGCCATGGTCAGCGTCACGACGGTGAGGTCGAGACTCACCTGATCGAGCCTGGGGATTGGCAATCGCTCGGCGACCAGTGCGAGCAGCCCTCGATGAAACAGGAACGCGAGGGCGAGCCCTGCGATTCCGCCCATCCCGCCGAGCAAGATGCTTTCAGCGAGCATTTGCGACAGCAGGCGCCCCCGTCGCGCACCAAGGGCAGCGCGCACTCCCAACTCGCGCTGGCGGACAGCGCTGCGCGCGAGCAACAAGTTCGCGACGTTGACACACGACACCAGCAACACGAGGATGACGGCGCCACTAAGGACCTGCAAGGCTGGCCGAATCTGAGCGACGGTTTGCTCGTGCACCGGCACGAGAGTGACCGACCACCGCGCATTCCGCTGTGGGAATTCCTTTTCGAGTTGGGCAGCGATTGCCTTCATATCACTCGACGCCTGCTCGAAGGAAACGCCGTCACGCAGCCGCGCCAGCCCGTACGACAGTCCGCGTCCGGGCGTCGAGCGCAGGCCTTCCAGCGTCCACCCGTACGGAATCAGGAAGTCAGCCTTCTGACCGAGGAGTGTGAAACCCTGCGGCATCACGCCGACGAGTGTTCGCGGGATCCCGTTCGCCGTGATCGTTGTGCCGATGACGTCAGCTCTGGCACCTAGTCGTGTGCGCCAGAAGTCGTAGCTGATGACGATGACGCGGTCGTTGCCCTCTTCGTCTTCCGACGGGCCATACGCGCGGCCGAGCGCGGGTTGAACTCCCAGCGCCGGAAACACATCGGACGAGGCAAGCATCCCACCGACTTCTTCTGGTTGTTCGCCGAGTACGAGGTTGAGGCGCATGGGCCCGGCCATACCCAGGTAGGCAAACGATCGGTTTCGCGCCCGCCATTCGACGAAATTGCCCGGCGCAATGACGTTGCGGGCGTTCCGTGCGTTGCTCTCCCAGACAACGACGATGCGATCGGGATTCGCATAGGGCAACGGGCGCAGGACGACGCCGCGCACGACGCTGAAGATGGCCGAGGTCGCGCCGATCCCGAGCGCAAGCGCGAGCACCGCGGGAATCGTAAAGCGCGGCGTTCTCAGAAAGGATCGTGCGGCCACGCGCAGATCGCGAATGATGGTGCCCATTAGTCTGCGATTGCTCCCAGTGCCCAGGCGGCCTGACGACGCACGCCTGGCGCGCTGTCTTTCAGCGCCTGGCTCAAGCCTGCCATTGCACGAGCGTCGCCGATCGCGCCCAGGGCCCAGGCAGCCTGCTCTCGCACATCCGCGTCGGCGTCCTTCAAGGCAGCAACCAGTGCGTCCACAGCTGCGCTGTCATCGATTGCGCCCAGGGCCCATGCCGCCTGCTCTCGCACATCCGCATCCGCGTCCTTCAAAGCAGCGACCAGTGCGGCCACAGCTGCGCTGTCATCGATCGCTCCCAGGGCCCATGCAGTCTGTCGCCGGACCGTGGCTGCCGAGTCTCGCAGCGAGTTGACAAGCGCTTGTACCGCTTTGGCATCGTCGAGGGCGCCCAATGCCCACGCCGCTTGCTCCCGCACTCTCTCGTCGGTGTCGCGCAAGGTCTTCATCAACGGGGGAACTGCGCGCGGATCGTCGAGTGCTCCCAGTGCCCACGCAGCATTTCGACGAGCCGTGGCCTCCGTGTTCCCGAGAGCTTTGACCAGTGGGTCGAAGGAAGCGATCCCGATGCGAACCAATGCGCGTGCGGCTTCCTGCCCGGGAGTGAGCGGTTGTTCGTCGCCCCACCACTGGCGACGATCTTTGCGGCAGACCTCAGGCGACACCGGTTCGGCATCGTCGAGTAGGTCGATAAGCGCTGGAATGGCTGGTGTCGCGTTCGAGTCGAAGACTTCGCGCTGACACGCCACCCCCACTCTGACGACGGGGTCCGGGCTCCGCAGCATCTCGATCACGGCCGACAGATCCTTGGCTGTTGGAGCTTGCTGCCCTTGAGCCGTCGCCGCCGCCATGGGTGCCGCTGCAAGGCAGGCTGCGGCTGCAATCACACCTCGCCACGTCGCGATTAGTTGCATACCACTCTCCCTCAAAATGGACGCGGTCTGGGATTGGGGTTGGGATTTGGATTTGGATTTGGGTTCGGGTTTGGGCCACCGCCGCCGTAAATTTGCGCCAGCGCCTGGGCGGCAGACCGGCGAACCTCATTGTTGCCGTCCTTCAACGCCGCGGTGAGCGCGTCCACCGCCTTGGCGCTCCGGATCTGACCGAGCGCCCAAATCGCCTGCCTGCGAACGTGCTGATCGGTGTCGCGCAGCGCCGCGATGAGCGCGTCAATCGACTGTTCCGATCGGATGCGGCCGAGGGCCCATGCGGCTTGACGACGGACGCTGGCGTCGCTGTCTTTCAGTGCATCGGCGAGGGCAGTGACCGTTGCGGGGGGCACAGTTTGTGCCTCGGCGCGAGCGCTCGAGATGAGGCCGATCAGTAAAACGGCTGCTAATATTTTGGCACTTGAAGGCATGGCAATCCTTTCGCGCTGTGGCGCGTGGTAATCGATTACTGGTGCCCGGAAATCTGGCCGATCGCGAACGCCGCCTGCTCGCGCACGTCTGCGACCGAGTCACGCAGCGCCGCTGTCAGCGAGGGGAGTGCTTTGGGATCGCGAAGTTGACCGAGTGCAAACGCCGCCTGTTCACGGACGTCCGCGCTCGAGTCCTTGAGGGCGCCGATCAGCCCGTCCACGGCTTTACCGCTTCGAAGCTGACCAAGTGCGAAGACGGTCTGCTCACGCACATCCGGCGAGGAGTCCTTCAACATTTCGAGCAGCGGATCGACAGCGCTGACGTCGCGAAGCTGCCCGAGGCCAAACGCCGCCTGCTCACGGACATCAGGCGAAGAGTCTTTGAGTGCCTTGAGCAAGGTGGGCACCGCATCGCGGTTGCGCGACTGGCCCAGCATGTGCACCGCCTGCTCCCGAACATCGGGAGAGGCATCATCAATCAAGGCCGATACGGCGGCCGTTGCGCGCGCGTCTCCGGTTCGCGCGAGCGCGAACACGGCTTGCTCGCGGACATCCGCGTTGCTGTCTTTCAACAATGGCAGGAGCGCCGGCACAACTCGAGGGTCGCGCATTCGTCCAAGGGTGACGACAACCGTTTCTCGAACATCGGGATCGGCATCGTTGAGCGCTCCAATCAGCGCTTCAACCGTCTTCGGATCCGCCGCGACACTGTTCTGTCCGGCCAGGGCTGCAGCAACTTGTTGTCCGAGCTGGGCGCCGAGAACCTGGCCGAGTTCGGCCCCGACACGTTCAGAAACGACGTTCGCCAAAGCTTCAGCCGGTGCCTGACTTGCAGACTCTGCCCGCGCGATCGGCGTCGACGCCGGCGTTGGAATCGATGCGGCTCTTGGAGCAGGAGACGGCGTCGAAGGGGCAGGCGGCGTCACGGGGCCCACGACGACGGCGGCGTCCTCGATGTTTGCGGGTGGTGCCGAGGTATTTGCAGGTGGCGCCGAACCCTGCAGATGCACGGCTCCCACTGGCAACGTAATGAGCAACACTAATCCAAGCAGTGCGAGTCGAGCGCGAATCGTCGCCGATCGCCTGATCGCCGGATCGAGGATCGCGAGCAGACGCCCTTCGAGCTGGGATGGTCGCGCCATGGCAAGTCCGACGAGGGCAGGAATGCGACGATGCCGCATGGCTCGAGCGATGTCGAGCAAGTGGGCAGCGTAGTCGGAGCCCTTTTCGCCTGCCGCAAGGACGAAGTCATCGCACGCGCGCTCGCGTTCCGCACGGAGGCGGCGCGCGGCCAGCCAGACAATCGGGTTGAACCAGTAGGCCGCGCAGACGACGTGCGCCAATGCCTGGGTCAGGCAATCACGGCGCTTGATGTGGGCCAGCTCGTGCAGCACGACGACGCGGCGACGCTCTTCGGTCCACTCCTTCGCGGTGTGCGGCATGACGATCAACGGGCGCCAGACGCCGCAGACCATGGGCATCGTCACGACAGGCGACTCGACGACCGTGATCGATCCGTTGATTTCAAAGGCCTCGGCGAGCACATGCGCCTCGTCCACCCAGGTCTCTTTCAGAGGTTCAGCGGATCGACGAATCCACCACGTGCCGATCGATCCACTGATGACGAAGGCCAGGACACCCAGCGCACCCAGGCCCCACAAGAGGACGCCAACAAGCGTGAGATCCATCGGAGCTGAGTCGCCCGACGTTGGCGAGGGTGAGGAAGTCGGACGCGCAATCTCAGGACTGGTTGAAGTGGGAGGTGCAGGAAGCGTCGGGAGCACGGCCTCTGGACCTACCTTCGATACGACCGCGGCCGTCGAGAGGAAAGGAGAGGGAACCGTCACAGTCCAGCGCGTTCCAGCGAAGCTCATCGTCGACGCGATCAAGGATCCGGCGATCGCGCACATCCATACGAAATGTCGAGCGGACGCAGAGGCACGTCGCATTGCCGCTGTGATCACCCAGGCGGCGCACAACACCAGGCTTGCGCGCAGGCAGGATTCAACGAGGGCGGTCATCACGTCAGCAAACATCTCAGGCTCCTTCTTTACGTGCGCGCTTAATCGCAGCGGACAGACGATCCAGATCCGTGTTCGACAGGCGGCTCGCGTCGTCGTCCAGCAGGGCGGCAATTGCCTGCGTCGTGGATCCCTCGAAGAAGGTGTTGAGCAGATGCCGCAGTGCGGATCGCTTTGCCGCATCTCGAGCCACGGTTGGGAGGTAGACGTAACGCGCGCCGTCCTGTTCGTGTCGGACGTGTCCTTTGGTTTCGAGGATCTTCAACAACGTGCGAACAGCCGAGTAGCTCGGCGCGGCCGGCATGGCTTCCTGCACTTCAGCCGCGGTGGCGCGTTCGGCCTTGTAGAGCACGTCGAGAATCTGTCGCTCGCGGCGGCTCAGATCGGGTGGCGCTGGGTTCTTGACCATCGGTGCCAAAAAATTAGCACCATCATTTCCCGCTTGTCAACAGGTACTCAAAATCCGGTATGGAGCGCATCAGGTACGAGGCCTATAATGCCCACACCTTCATTCGGTCGTGGCGGCGTTGAAAGGAGATTTTGATGACTCGACGGCTGCTGATGACGACCCTGGCAACCACGCTCCTCGCCCTTGTTCTGACATCCGTTCTTGTTTCCGCACAGGCGCCTCCGCCGAAGTCAACGGCTGGCGGTGCGGCGAGTTCTCTCCCGCGAACACCATGGGGTCACCCTGATATCGCCGGCGTGTGGTCGAGCGACGACATGCGCGGCATTCCACGAGAGCGGCCGGACGAATTCGGCACGAGACGCTTTCTGAGCGACGAGGAGTACGCAAAACGAGTGCAGCGCGACGAACAGACCAGGAAGCAGGAGGGGAGTCGTGTCGGTGCGTTTCGCAACGATGTGGGGACACGAACGTTCAGGCAAACGTCGCTCGTCGTCGATCCGCCCGACGGCAAGATCCCGGCCCTCACGCCGGAAGGGCAGAAGCGTTCCGCGGCACGCATCCGAGGCAGCTTCGGCGAAGGACCGTTCCATTCGACCGAGGACTTCACTCTCTACGATCGCTGCATCACGCGCGGCGTTGTGGGTTCCCTTGGGCCGGCGATTTACGGCAATGGCGTCACGATCGTTCAGTCTCCGGGCGAGGTGGCGATCAGCTATGAGATGGTCCACGACACCCGAATCATCCCGCTCGACGATCGGCCGCGCGTCAGTCAACGTCAATGGCTGGGAAGCGCGCGCGGGCGGTGGGAAGGCGACACGTTGGTGATCGAGACGACCGGCTTTACGGACAGGACCGCGATTCAGGGAGTCCGTCATAGCGACTCGTTGCGTTTGACCGAGCGCATCTCCCGGGTGGACGACCAGACGGTCGATTACCAGGTCACGATCGAGGATCCCGTGGTCTACACGAAGCCGTGGACGATGGTGCTCCAGTTGACGCAGCCTCCAGGCTTCCGGATGTTCGCCTACGAGTGTCATGAGGGGAATCATGGCTTGCGCAACATCCTCAGCGCGGAACGGGCAGAGGACAAGGCGCTCGCTGATGATCTGCAAAAGGGAATCATCCGGCCGCGCAAGCCGGTTCAAGGGACCAGCGACGCGGAAAACTAAGAACTACGACGGCCAAGCTGCTCGCATTACTCCTGTCTCACATTAACGCTTGATTCAGGAGGACCGTGGGAGTAGTGTGCCAACCCATTAGCGGGTAAGCGCGTCCATTCCGTGGCGCGATTCCATTGAGCAAGCTGGGGATACCCATTTCAGGGTAGTGGAGGAGACACCCATCGGCGTGACCTAGTTTCGGGGCGGAACCCAACCAAATGAGAGGTGGCATATGCGCTTAGGCGTGAAGACGCTGGCGATAGTGGCGTTGATCATCCTCGTCCCAACCGTGGCCCGTGCCCAGGCAGTCATCGCAGGCTCGGTCAGGGATACCTCAGGGGCCGTGCTCCCCGGTGTCACAGTAGAGGCCAGCAGTCCAGCGCTGATCGAAAAAGTCCGCACGACCATCAGCGACGGCAGCGGACAGTACCGCATCGAAGATCTCCGGCCGGGGGTCTACAAGGTTACGTTTACATTACCGGGGTTCAGCACGTTCGAGCGCGAAGGCGTCGAACTCACCGGCTCGTTCACGGCCACTATCAACGCCGACATGCGCGTCGGTGCCCTCGAGGAGACGGTCACCGTCACAGGAGAGAGCCCGATCGTCGACGTGCAGAGTGCTCGACGGCAGACGGTGTTGAACAACGACGTGCTCAAGGCAATCCCCACGGTACGCAGCTACAACGCCCTGGTCGTTGTCGTGCCGGGCGTCGTCACCAACACGAACGACGTCGCGACGGGAACCGCCACGACTCAGTTTCCAATTCACGGCGGCCGCAACAACGAAGGCCGCATGACGGTTGACGGCCTCAACATCGGGAATCCTCCCGGCGGCAATCAGCCACCAGGCTTCTCGGTGGACGTCGGCAACTCGGAAGAGATTTCGTTCACGACGTCGGGCGGGCTTGGCGAGTCGGAAACCGGTGGCCTGGTCATGAACGTCGTGCCCAAGACCGGTGGAAATACGCTCCACGGATCGGCGTTCTACAGCGGCAGCGGCAAGAACCTGCAGGCCGACAACACGGAAGGGATCGCGGGAATTGCGGCGCCGACTCCGCTGACAAAGATCTACGACCTCAACGGCGCCGTGGGAGGCCCGATTCTCAGGGACAAACTGTGGTACTTCGCAACCGCGCGGACGCAGGGAAGCACGCGCGTGAACGCGAACATGTTCTACAACCTCAATTCCGGTGACCCGACGAAGTGGTTGTACGTGGGCGGACCTGGCATCAGCGAGCCCGGCTTCTCCGACCGCACGTGGGACAACATCAGCGGACGCATCACGTGGCAGGTCACGCCGCGTAACAAGTTCGGCGCGTACTGGGACGAACAGTGGGTGTGCCGGAACTGTAGAGGGGCCACGATCGGAATCACGACACCGCCAGTCGCTTCGCCCGAGGCCATCGGTCCTGGCCAGACACTCCCGCTGCGCGTGCCGCAGGTCACGTGGAACTCGCCGGTGACCAATCGACTACTCTTCGATGCCGGCTTCGGCGGGACGTATTACGGGTGGGGGAACTTCGAGCGCGAGGATAACGCGACGCGCGATCTCATTCGCGTCACCGAACAGTGCGCGGCCGGATGCGCCAACAACGGCGGCCGTCCCGATCTCGTGTACCGGTCGCAGGATTGGGGTAACAATCACACAGGGTCGTACACGTGGAAGGCGTCGATGTCGTACGTGACCGGTCGGCACAGCTTCAAAGTCGGGTATCAGGGCACGCTGATGACCGACGACCGCACGTGGTACTCGAACAACAACGACCTCTGGTACCGCTTCAACAACGGCATCCCGAATCAACTGACGCAGACGATCTCACCGTGGGTGAACGACGCGCGCGCGGGATGGGACGCCGTCTATGCTCAGGAACAGTTCACCATGGGTCGGCTGACACTGCAGGGAGCGCTCCGATTCGACGTCGCGAAAAGCTGGTTCCCCGAGCAGAACATCGGTCCGGATAGATTTCTCCCGGTCGCGTTCCACTTCCCGGAGACCAAGGGAGTCGACAGCTACAAGGACATCACCCCCCGAATGGGGGCGGCGATCGATGTGTTCGGCAACGGCAGGACCGCTGTGAAGGTCAACCTGGGGAAATATCTCGAAGGCGTCGGTGTGTCCACCACCTACGCTAACTCGAATCCGACCCTGCGGGTACCGAGGACCACTGGGCCCTTTGGCGTGGTGGGTGCCTCCAGGACGTGGATCGATGCGGACGGGGATCTGGTCGCCGACTGCGACTTCACCAATCCTCTCGCGCACGGCAATGCTGCCGCCGTCAACGGAGGTGGCGGAGCGGATTTCTGCGGGCAGTTGTCAAATACGCGATTCGGCCAGCCGGTCCTGACGGGCAACTACGATCCCGATCTCCTCAGCGGCTGGGGCGTGAGGCCGTCGGACTGGAGTTTCGGCGTTTCGGTTCAACAGCAGCTCATGCAACGCATGTCGCTCGAGGTCGGTTACTACCGGCGGTGGTTCGACGGGTTCACGCTCAACGATAATCTTGCGTTGACGTCCGCGGACCTCACGCCTTACAGCATCGTCGCGCCGCTCGATCCGCGGCTGCCGGACGGTGGCGGTTACACGATCTCCGGCCTCTACAACGTTGTCCCGAGCAAATCCGGTCAGGTCGACGATCTGTCGACGGTCGCCAGCAAATACGGCGAGTGGTATCAGTACTTCAACGGCGTCGACATCACGCTCAATCTCCGCACGCAGGGCGGTCTTACGTTACAGGGGGGAACGAGCACGGGTCAGAACGTGGCCGACAACTGCGACGTCCGCGAAAACCTGCCAGAGCTCAGTGTCGGAATCGGAGCAGGGCTCGTCGGCTCGAACGTCAGCATGACCAGTCCATACTGCCACGTGGCGTACGGGTGGCTCACACAACTTCGGGGTCTCGGGTCTTACGTCATCCCGAAGATTGACGCGCAGGTGAGCGCCGTATTCCAGAGCAAGCCTGGAGCGCTGCTCTCCGCCAACTACGCGATGCCGGCGGCCGACGTCGCGCGGTTCCTCGGACGACCCCCGTCAGGGAACGTCCCCAACGTCACCTTCAACTTGATCGAGCCGGGGTCGATGTACGGGGATCGGATCAATCAGCTCGACCTCCGCATTGCGAAGAACCTGAGATTCGGTTCGACTCGGTCAATGGTGTCGGTCGATCTTTACAACGTGATGAATGCGAGTGCCATCCTGACCTATAACCAGAACTTCGTTCCGAACGGCACATGGTTGCAGGCCAACTCCGTCCTGACGGGGCGGCTGGCTCGTATCAGCGTCGACTTCAGCTTCTAGAATCGGCCGGCCGGTCCCTTCGGGGGCCGGCCGGTTTAACTCCCAACTCCCAACCGCCAATTTCCCAACTCCCAATCGGCGCGCCTGACTCCAGTTTCGATGCGCGATGGCCGATAAGCTTGTCGTGCCGAATTGCGCCAATTGTGGTGCGCCGATGCTGGTTGATCGAGCCGAGGGCAAGATCTCATGCAGCCACTGCGGTTCGGTGGAATTGCCGGCAGGAATCACCCGCTGGATCGAGGCCGGAGCAGGTAGCGAGATGGCGTGTCCATCATGCGCAAGGCCGCTCTCACACGGAAAACTCGATGGGTTCCCGTTGCAGCTATGTCCGCGCTGCGAAGGCATGTTGATCGAGATGGAACACTTCGTGTCCGTCATCGGAGCCGCGCGCGGTTACGAAGAGTCTTCAGCGGCGATCCCGCCACGACGCCAGACGCCCGGCGATCGCACGATCGATTGCCCGGCGTGTCATCGTCCGATGCTGAGTCACTTCTACGGCGGTCCTGGCAACCTGGTCATCGACACGTGCGAGACGTGTCAGGTGAACTGGCTCGATGCAGCTGAGCTTCGACGGATTGCTCGCGCGTGGGGTCGCGCCGTTACGGAGTGACTTCGAACGTGAAGCGGAGCGCGGGGATCTTGTTGCCGGGGTGATCGTCGGCGTAGGTGAGCTGCGGTTGACGGTAAAGCAACTGCGTCTCGCTCGGTGGACCCTGATAGATGCCGGGATAGAGGTCGATGATGTGCTGACCCGGCGACCCTGTCGCGTGGAAATTGATCACGACATCGCCTTGACTGTTGAAGCCGCAGGCGTACCCCATGTAGGCGTTATCGTAGGTCGCGACGTAGATGTTGTCGTATTCCGTCCAGCCCACGCCTTTCAAATGAATCGTGACCGGAGTGCCGACCGGCCCCGACATGGGCGAGATGCTGACGATGCTGGTTTCGATCACGAAGAAGACACGCGCCAGCGTCTTGTCGCCGCTCCGAACCGCGAGCCCATGTAGGCCACCCAGATCGTCGGGGATCGTGATCGGCAGATCGATTTGGCCATCCCCACGGACTTTCACCGTGCCGAATTCTTTTTCCTGTGGTTCGAATCCATTCCCGCTGACGCGGCTTCCGACGTAGGTTTGCCAGGCGAGTTGCAGTGACGCGTCCGCTGGGAACCCTGTGCCGCGCAGCGTGGTTCGAGATCCAACAGGACCCTGCGTCGCGTCGAGCACCAGAGTCGCGTCTTCGACGAACACCTCGGTCTTTGGATATGGCTGGCGTTGATACGGCTCGGCGTAGGCGACAGGCGACGGCGCCCGGCCAGGTGTCGTCCGAAACGTGAATTGCGGACGTGGCAGGTGCGCGACCGGTGATTGCTCGTAGTTGAGATAGCCCTGGCCCTGGTAACCGGTCAGCACGCGCACGACATGATCGCCGGAAGGTCCGGCGGCACGGAACCTGGCGATCGCCGAGCCCTTGGAACTGGCGGCAGAGATGAAACCCACCAGGTTGTTATCCCAGTTCACGACCCACGTGCTCTCCATGGTCCGCCATCCGAGCCCTTTCACTTTGAGCTCGATGGGTGTTCCGAGCGGGCCGGATGTTGGCGTTAGCTCGAAGCTCTGGGTGACCTCAATGCCGTTTTGCGCGACCGGTTTTCCATCGATCAGGGCGATTACCTCGTGCACGCCCCCGAAATCCTCTGGAATGGTGAACCCGGCGGCAAGCCGCCCGCTCGCATCGACAGTGAACTTTCCGAGCGACACGATGGACTCCGCGTACTTTTTGCCGAGAAAGCGGTAGTAGTCCTCGACTACCCAACCGCCGGTCACGGTGCCCCATGTGAGATCGACAGTCTTACCCGGCGGCAAGCCGGTTGCGGTTACCTCGACATCGGCACCGACGGTCGGCGTCTTGTACGTGAGCGACAACTGGGCAGAGGATGGGGACGACGCGGCCGCAGCCGCCGAATCGGTCGAGGACGATTCAGACGGAGAAGCTGCCGTGCGCGAGCAGGCGACCAGCGCAAGCAACGCGATAAGCGGCAGCCCCGACCGACGAAGCAGTTTCATCCAGCCTACGGGACGATGACGAGTTGCGATGCTTCGGCGGAGAATGGCGAGAACGTCGCCTTTCTCCCGAACTTGTCGGTCGCTGTGACGGTGTAGCTGATTCGACCCACCGGCGCGTCGTTCGGGACCGTCCAGGACCCGGTCCAGAGCTCATACGGCGCGCGTATATAACCCCGCGGCGCCGGTGCCTTCGGACCCGCCTCACCGCGCCATCGCATCGGCACATCGACCGTCTTTCCAGAATACTCGACGTGCGCGACGAGCGCAGCCGTTTGCTCCACTTCGCCAGTGCCGCCATCAATCGCCGTCATACGGAAGCCGACGCGCTGTCCTCGCTTGAAGCGATTCGTGAGGAGGCAATTGTCGGGGTCGGTCGGGTTGATGAAGATTGCGGTGTCGCCCCATATCACCAGCTTTCCGGACGGGTGTCCGGCTTGGGCAGCCGGTGGAGGAGCCGCCTGTTGTGCTCGTCCCGCGCCTGCGGGCGCCTGAGCCTGTTCGGCAAAACTGGAAAAGCTCGCAACCGACAGCACAACGAGGCTCGTGGAAATTGCAAGAGTAGGAAGCGTTTTCATACGGCGGGCAATATAGCTGATTCCGGCGGTATTGACCACCTCGTTACGGTTCCGTTCCCGGTTCCGGGTTCCGTCGTCAGAAGGCGAGCCAACAGCCAATCGCTCCGATCACCGTCATCGAAAGCCCCCACGCCAGCAGCTTGTTGTAAGTGGGCCGCACCTGTTCGACGTCGCTGATGCCTGCAATGCACATTGCGCCCGTGGTCGAGAGAGGCGACATATCGACCAGGTGTGCTCCGATGTTCATCGATGACGCAACGCCGAAGGCGTCGCCACCGAGGCGCTCGATCAGGCCCGGTACCGTGGGGAGAAACGCGGGCAGCACCACGCCTGATGTGCTGCTGTACACGGAGATGATGCCAGTGACGAACGCGATCACGCCGGTCAGCGTCCCGGGTGTTGCAAATCGAGCCAGGATGGCGGTGAACAGATCCAGTCCCCCAGTCTTGTCGAGAAGGGCCACGAGCACGCTGACCCCGCTGACCATCAGGATCGGAATCCACGGCATCTTGCGGATTGCTTGCTCGTGATCGGCGACGCGCAGCGCTGCCAGCACGACGGCACCGGTAAAGGCGGCCATGCCGATGTTGGCATTCATGAACAGTACGGTGACAAGGACAGCGCCAACCACTGCCAGGGTGATCCAATGCGTCATCGCGAGCCGCGTGGCTTCGCCGTCTTTTTCTCCACCGACGTAGCGACGACGGAACAGGCCAAGGCCGCCGAGCAGGAAGTAGCCGGCGAAGGCGATGATGGCGTGGGCGAGAAGGTTGGCAATATACGTTCGCAGCTCGTAACCACCCAACCCGATCTTGTCCATCAGCCCGGTGACGATGATGCCGGTCGGAGCGACAGGGGAGAGCGCACCCGACTGCGCACCGTTGCCGACCATGATGGCCATGAGGAACGGCGGGATCGCCGCGCGAGAGGCAACGGCCATCGCCATCGGCGCGAGCATCGCGGCTGTCGCGACGTTTCCCGGCCCGAGCGACGCGATGACCGACCCGAGGAGGAAAAACATCACGGGGATGAGGCCGGTGTTGCCGCGACAGATGCGGACAGCGGCATGCGCCACACGATCGAGCGTGCCGTTCAATTGTGCCTGCGTAAAGAGCAGCGTGACGCCGGCCAGCGTGAGAAAGAGTTGCGTGGGGAAGCCGCTCAACACATCGTTGAGACTCATGCTCCCGAGATACACGCCGACGATCCATGCGAGCGCCAGGGCCAGGACGCCGACGTTGAGCGTCGAGAAGCAACTGACGATCATGGCGATCACCAGCGCACCGAGGGACAGCCAGGCGAGCGTCATAAGAAGGAAGTGGGAAGTATAAAGGTCAAAGTGGGGAAGTAAGTAGAAAGTGGGAGGTGGAATGTAGCTCAGCGAAGCAGGCTGTCAAGGAGGACGGCAGGGTGAATTGCCCTCTCGCCGGTGAAATCGGCAATTTGATGCCGGCACGACGTGCCTGCCGCAACGACCACCGATCCGGCAGCCTTGTTGCGCACGGCCGGAAACAGCTTGCGTTCGCCGATCGCGCGTGACACGTCGTAATGGTCGTGCGCGTAACCAAACGATCCCGCCATTCCACAACAGCCGGCATCGAGGTCGACTACGTTTACGCCAGGTATGTGCGAGAGCATGGCCTTGCTCGGGCCGACAAGGCCCATCGACTTCTGGTGACAGTGGCCGTGCAGCAAGACCGACCTCGGTCCGGCCTTGAGCGTGAGACGTCCCATCAGCGTCGCCGCGAACTCCTCGAACAGCACACTGACTGCCGCGACCTGCTCGGCACGCCGACGGTTCTCACCGCGCAGCAGCGCCGGCGCATCCTCTTTGACGGCCGACAGGCAGCTCGGCTCGCAAAACACGATGGGTCGACCGGCCGCGGCCTGCGCGTGTAACGCGTCCGTATTGCGTTCAGCCATCTCCCGGGCGGTCGCCAGCAACCCCTTCGAGATCTGCGGGCGCCCGCAACAGCGGTTCGGGGCGAGAGCCGTGCGGACACCCGCGCGGCGCATCACTTCAATCGCGGCGAGACCGATCTCCGGGTCGTAGTGATTCGTAAACGTGTCGTTGAACACCAGGGCGTCGATCTGACCATCTTCATCTCGCACCAGATGACGAAGCGTCTGCCGCTTGAAATGCGGCAGGCGGCGGCGTTTATCGATGCCAAGCAGTCGTTGGTTGAGACGACGCACCGGAGCGCTTCCGGCGATCCAGTTCGACAGCGGCGCAAACCGGCTGCCCCATCGAGCGAGCGAAGACACGTTGCCGAGCATGCGTGCCTCGACCGGGGTGCCATGACGTTGCCAGTAGTCGGACAGGAACTCGCTCTTGAACCGCGCGACATCGACCCCCACCGGGCATTCGGCCTTGCAGGCGCGACACTCGAGGCAGAGGTCCAGCGATTCGTAGACGCCGCGATCTCCCAGGCCCGACTCGCCCAGGCGCCCCGCGATGGTCAAGCGAAGGACGTTCGCCCGCCCCCGCGTCGAATGCTGCTCCTCGCGCGTCGCCATGTACGACGGGCACATCGTCCCCTCGAGGGTCTTGCGGCAGGCGCCGAGACCGCTGCACATCTCGATCGCGCCGGCCACGCCGCCGGCGGCGTAATCGAAGAACGTGACCGGGGTGCGAGCGGCGTATTTCGGCCCGAAACGCAGGTTGGCGGTCAGTGGGGGCGCATCGACGATCTTTCCGGGGTTGAAGATTCCCTTGGGGTCGAACGTCTGCTTGATCGTGCGGAACGCACTGTAGAGCGCCCGCCCGAACATTTTTTCCATGAACGGGCTGCGCACGAGCCCGTCGCCGTGTTCACCGGAGAGCGCGCCGCCGAATTCGAGAACGAGGTCGGACACGTCGTTGGCAATGGCCTCGAACTGGCGCACGCCCGCATCGGTCTTCATGTTGACGACCGGCCGCACGTGCAGACAGCCGACCGACGCATGCGCGTAGACGCCGGCAGTAGTGCCGTGCCGGGCGACGATCGCGAGGAAGCGTTCGATGTAGTCACGCAGCCGCTCGGGCGAGACGGCCGTATCCTCTACGAACGACAGCGACTTTGCGTCGTCGCGCATCGCCATCGACAACCCGAGGCCCGCCTCGCGAAGACTCCAGATGCGGGCCTGCGCGGGGAGGTCGAGCGCGTGGTGATAGCGATAGCCAAGGTTGTGCGCGCGCAGATCCCGTTCGAGCGCTTGCAGCCGCGGCGGCAGGTTCTCCTCGCGATCGTCGTAGAACTCGACGCAGAGCAGCGAGGCCGGATCGCCCTCGATGAAGCTTTGGCGCATGGCCTCGAGCGCCGCGCTCTTGCGCGTGTGATCGAGGATCGACTTGTCCATCACCTCGACCGCCGATGGCCGGTGCCGCAGGATGAGCGGAGCGGCTGCCAGCGATTCGAGCAACTGCGCGAATTGGATCGCCATGACGGCTTTGGCTCGTGGCAGCGGCACGAGTTTCAACTTTGCCGACAACACGACGCCGAGGGTGCCTTCGGATCCGACCATCAAGCGCGCGAGATTGAATGGGCGCCCGGGTACGAAGTCGTCCAGGTTGTAACCGCCTACACGCCTGAGCACTTTGGGGTACCGGCGCTCGATTTCCTCCGCGTGAGCGGACGCGACCTCGGCCACGGTCCGATAACACCGCGCCTCCAGGGTGTCGCCGGCACACTTCCTCGCCAGTTCTCCTTCGCTGAGCGGCCCAAATGTGACGACCGAGCCATCGGACAGCACGACCTCCTGCTCGATGACGTGATCGATCGTCTTGCCGTAAATCACCGACCGCGCGCCGCTCGAATTGTTCGCCATCATTCCGCCGACCGTGGCGCGGCTCGCGGTCGAGACGTCGGGCGCAAAGCGCAAACCGTGCGGACGGAGCTGGGCGTTCAGCTCGTCGAGCACAACGCCGGGTTCGACACGAACCCATCGCTCTTCGACATTCAACTCGAGGATCGCGTTGAGGTACTTCGACGTGTCGACGATCAGGCCGGCGCCAATGGCTTGACCAGCCTGGGACGTGCCGCCGCCACGCATCGTGATCGGGCAGCTGTGCCGCACACACGTCCGCACGATGCGAAGGAGATCGTCCCGGGAACGAGGGAGCGCGACGCCAACTGGTTCGATCTGGTAGACGCTGGCGTCGGTGGAGTAGAGCGCACGAGAGACCGCGTCAAAACGCACGTCACCGAGCAACGCGGTCGTCAGCTCGTGTCGAAGTTCGGAGATGTTGACTGCCGGAACGGTCACAGCGCCTCGAGCCCGGCGCGCAGTCGTTCGAGGCCACGAGTCAGTGTGTCCCCGCCGCTCGCGAAGGAGACACGCAACGTGCCCTCACCGCCGGGACCGTACGCGGCGCCATGGATCACGGCTACGCCGGCATCGTGCAACAGCCGTCGCCGAATGTGTTCGGATGGTACGCCTGTCGCGCGCGCGTCCACCATCGCGAAGAAGCCGCCTTCCGGCGGCAGCACGTGTACCTGGCGAATCCCCGCGAGCGCTTGCAGCACCTGCGATCGCCGGCGCGTGTACTCCGCGCGCATGTCGGCGACCGCGTCCTGAGGTCCGGTCAACGCGACCGCAGCCGCGTCCTGGACGAACGTCGCAGGTCCGCGGCTCGACTGCTGCAGGGACAGGAACATACTCTGGATGATGGGTGCCGGAGCAGCACAATAGCCCACTCGCCATCCGGTCATGGCGTAGGTCTTGGACAGGCTATTGAGCAGAATAGTGCGTTCCCGCATGTCCGCCGAAAGCGCGGACGGCGACAGGTGACGGCAGCCGTCGTAGGTGATCGCTTCGTAGATCTCGTCGCTCAGCAACATGAGATCCCGTCGTGTCAGTACGTCGGCGATGGCGCGCAGTTCTAACTCGCGAAATACTGTGCCCACCGGGTTCCACGGCGTGTTCAGCAGCAGCACTCGTGTGCGCGAGGTGATGGCTTCGTTCACTGCCTCTGCCGTCAGGACGAAGCGTCCGTGTTCGATCTGCGTTGGCACCGGCACCACGCGACCGCCAGCGAGGGCAATCGGGGAGTGGTAGGCGTCGTAGATCGGATCGGGGACGAGCACCTCGTCGCCGTCGTTGAGCAGCGCTAACAGCGCCGAATGAATACCGAGCGTGGCCCCTGTCGTGACGAGGATCTCGGAACCGGGATCGTAGGTGACGTCATTCTCTCGGGACAACTTATCGGCTACGGCTTGACGCAACACGATCTCCCCGCGGTTGTCGGGGTAGCGCGTGCGGCCGCCTTTCATGGCGCGCGTGGCCGCTTCGACGATGTGCGGCGGCGTATCGAAGTCCGGCTCGCCTCGCATCAAGGAAATGACGGTCTGGCCTCGGGCCTGCGCCTGCCGGATCTCGGCGAGAACAGTATTGACAGCGGTGGGGCGAAGAAGTGACGACCGGTGAGAGACCTGCAAGGTAGACAGGGTTCTGAGTGTACCAAAAGTCAAAAGTCAAAAGTGAGGTCAAAGGTTTCAGGTGCAAGGTTTCAGGTGCAAGGTTTCAGGTGCAAGGTCGCAGGTTCAAGGTGGCCGGCGCAAAGTGAGTGTTAGACTGCCGGCCCGTGTCATCAACTCTCCTCAGACTTGAATGCTCCCGCCCGGCGTGTGGTCACGTCGCCGATTACCGTGTGCGACAGAACCTGTGTGCGATTTGTCAGGCGCCTCTTCTGGCTCGCTATGATCTCGCCAAAGCGCGTGAGACGCTGGCGCTCGATGCGCTCGAGCAACGGCCGCATTCGATGTGGCGATACGAAGAGATACTTCCCCAGGCGCCTCCAGTGACACTTGGTGAAGGGATGACGCCGCTGATTCATGCGCGTCATCTGGGCGATCGCCTCGGGCTCGAAAAGCTTCACATCAAAGAAGAGGGACAGAACCCGACGGGCTCCTTCAAGGCGCGTGGACTGTCTGCCGCTGTGAGCATGGCGAAGGCTCTCGGCGTCGAGACGATCGCGTTGCCCACCGCCGGCAATGCGGGAGGCGCCGCGGCCGCATACGCCGCACAGGCGGGGCTGCGTTGTGTGGTCGCAATGCCCTCGGACACGCCAGTCGCCATCGTCCTGGAGACGCGGGCGTGCGGTGCAGACGTGAAGCTCATCGACGGGCTCATCTCACATTGCGGGGCGTACATCGCGGAGCAGGCGGCACGCAACGGCTGGTACGAAGTGTCGACGTTGAAGGAACCGTACCGCATCGAAGGCAAGAAGACGATGGGGTACGAGTTGTGGGAGGAGTTCGGAGGAACGCTGCCCGACGTGATCGTGTATCCGACGGGTGGAGGCGTGGGGCTGATCGGAATGTGGAAGGCCTTCGACGAACTCGAGGAGATGGGCCTTACCGGCAGCCATCGTCCGCGTATGATCGCGGCTCAGGCCGAGGGATGTGCCCCGATCGTGAAAGCGTTTGAGCAACATGCCGAATCGTCAGAGCGTTGGGAGAATGCGTCAACGCTGGCCGCAGGGCTCCGTGTCCCGAAGGCGCTCGGCGACTTCCTCATCCTCGCCGATATTTATGCCAGTCGCGGCGAGGCGGTTGCCGTGAGTGAAGACGCGCTGCTGTCCGGATGCCGCGACATGGCGCGCCTCGAGGGGATCTTTGCGGCGCCCGAGGGAGGCGCTGGTCTCGCGGCGATTGAGACCCTGATCAGGCAGCGGAAGATCGCTCGCAATGAATCAGTCGTCCTGTTCAACACAGGCAGCGGTTACAAGTATCTCGAGGCGTGGCAAGCCGCGCTGGCGGAATAAACTACGCCCGACTCGCTGTATCGAGTCGCTGGACCTCGTCAGCCGTCAGTTTCAGCGTCGCTATCGGCAGCAACTCATTGAGTTGCTCAACCGTCCTCGCACTGGCAATCGGCGCGGCGACGGTCGGTTTCGCGAGCAGCCACGCCAGGGAGACGGCGGCGACTGACGTGTTGTGCGAGGCCGCGATTTCGGCGAGTTCGACCAGCACACGCTCTCCATCAGCGTTGAGATACTCCAGCGCGCCTTTGGCCCGTGCGCTCTGAACCTCTGCCCCGGGCCGATACTTGCCCGTGAGAAATCCCTTGGCAAGCGCGAAGTACGGCAGGCACGCGACATCCTCACGCGCGCACAAATCAGCCAGCGGACCCTCATACTCGTCACGCACAACCAGGTTGTAGTGCGGCTGGAGGGCGACGTAGCGACTCAGATTCTCGCGCCCGGAAATCGCCAGCGCCTCCGCCAGACGCGGCGCGGTGTAGTTGGATGCCGCGACGTAGCGGAGTTTGCCCTGGCGGACCAACGCGTCGAACTCCCGCAGCGAGTGTTCGATCGGGGTCGCAGGATCGTCGGCGTGAGCATAGTACAGATCAATGCGATCCACTCCAAGGCGCTTCAAGGATGCTTCTGCGCCAGCCCGAATATTGTCCGCGGCGAGACCCAGCCGCCCCGGGCACCGTCCGACCTTGGTCGCGATGATCATCTTGTGTCGAAGGCCGCGCGCGGCCAGCCATCGGCCGATGATCGTTTCCGATTCGCCGCCGACATGCCCGCGCACCCACGCTGAATAGGAATCAGCGGTGTCGATGAAGTTACCGCCAGCCGCCGCATAGGCGTCGAGAATCGCGAACGATTCGCGCTCGTCGGCGGTCCATCCGAAGACGTTGCCTCCGAGGCAGAGCGGGAAGATGTCGAGGTCGGTGCGTCCGAGACGTGGCATATGGCTATAGGCTCTGGATTATCGACTTGGGGCGCAGGTCGCGCGTGTCCGTTACACTTCAGACCATGTGAGAGGGCGGGGCGTCTTGCCGTCAATGTCGGTGAAGCCATACTCGGCGGCCAAGGCGGCAGCCACGACCACGGATCCGCTCCATCTGGCGACATTGGAATCACCTGCGAGCGCAGCAACCGCGCGCCCGATGAACTCAGGGCTCTCCGAGTTGCTCAAGTCGAAGACACCGGCAGCGAGAACCCCCTCTGTGCGCACCAGGCCGGGATACAGCGAGACCACGGTGACGCCGTGCGATCCCAGCTCGTGCGCCATGTCCGACGCCATGCGATCAGTGGCCGTTTTGGCAAGGCCGCAGACCGTGTTGCCACCGTATTTCTTGCCTGCCCAGGACGAGATGTGAACGATCAGCCCCCGGCGCGCCGACACCATCATGCGCGCCGCATGTTGGCTGGCCACGTAAGCCGCGCGAACGCCAGCTGTCATCATTGCGTCCCATCGCCACATCGGCTGCTCCCAGAATGGCAACATCCACGTGAACCGGCCGTCTTCCACCATGCGTTCGTAGCCGCCCCAGGCAACGTTGACCAGGATGTCGAGGCGGCCGGCCGTCTCTTCGATCTGCTGAAACACCTGTGACACAGCCTCATCGTTCGTGTGGTCGCAGACGATTGCGGTGATGCCCGGCTCGAGTTCCGCTTCTGCGATCCGTCTGCCTGTGGCAAAGACCCTCGCGCCGGCATGAGCCAGACCCAGCGCCACACCGCGCCCCACACCCCGGCTTGCGCCGGTGACTAGTGCCACCTGTCCCGTCAACTCAGTCATGCGCCCTCACCCGACGTGCCGAGAAATTAACTCCCTGCGGTGAGCGCTGTAAAGATGCGAGATTCATTGACCAGCGTAACTTCATGTCCGATAATGACATCGGCGTGGAGCCGCTCCGTACAGAAACTGCCGACCCTGGGCCGTTAAGCGAGGCCGATCGCGCCGCTCGTATCGAGCAATTACTGCTGTCGGGACTCGATCACTACTTCGGCGGCAACTACGAACAAGCGATCAACGTCTGGACGCGCGTAGCCTTTCTCGAACGTGGGCACGGCCGGGCGCGCGCGTACATCGAACGTGCCCGCAGCGCGCTGGCCGAACGTCAACGCGAATCAGAGGAGAGTCTCCATCAAGGGATCGCCGCGTATCAAGCTGGCGATCTTCAACGCGCCCGCGATCTGTTGACGAGGGCAGTCGAGCAGGGGGGACCCAACGAGAGTGCGCTGGTATTCCTCCAGCGATTGGGACACCTCGATGCAGTGGCCGCCGCGCCTGCACGCGAGCATTCGACCTCGAGGACGCCACCTATCAGACGCCGACCTCAAGAAGCAGCGGATCGGCGTACTGATTGGCTCGCCACAGGCGCCGCCAGTGTCGCTATTACGGCGCTCATCCTGCTGGGTGCGCTGCGTACGGCCTCATGGCTGCGAGAGTCGCCGGTTGAGGTTCGCACCAGCGATCCGGCGTCGCGGGAGCCGCTCCCGATCGTGCGTGACGGCGAGCGTCGGCTCGACCGTGCCCGATCCCTTCGCGATGCCGGGCGTTTGCGCGAGGCACTCCGCGAGCTCGATGTCGTCGAGTTGGGCGATCCACTGCGACCCGAGGCCGATCAGTTGCGCTCCGAGATTCAGCGTGTGCTTTTGTCAGCAGCCAAAGGCGGCATCGTAACGGGGGAACGACCTCGATGAAGTGCCCGAAGTGCGACTACCTTGGTTTCGAGACCGGTGACCGCTGCAAGAACTGCGGGTATGACTTCTCTCTGCTGGCAGTTCCGGCCAGGGAGCCTGCAGATTTGGCGCTGAAGCAACCGGCACGCGACGATGTGCCGATTGGCGACCTGTGGCTCGATGGTGTTGCGACAAAGGTCTCCTCTGCGGAGAGCGCCTCGTCTCCCATCGAGTCGTTTCCACTTTTCTCACCCGCTGGAGAAGACTACGAGCCGCTGATCAAGACACCGTCCGAACCGCGAGCGCCATTATCGGTTCGGCGTGCGCCGGAGCTTTCGCGTTCGCGAACTGCCGTGCGGACTCCTCGTGCGATGGACTCGGGACTGACGCTCCAGTTTGCCGAGGAAGCGCCGGAATTGCCGCCGACCAACAAGGGGCAATTGGAAACACCTTTCTCAGCCGGATCGGAAACCGTTGTTGTTCATCCGTCGTCAGTGGCCCTTCCGTCATCAACGATCGAAGCGGTGGCGAGTCTGGGCAGCAGAACCGTGGCTGCCGTCATCGATCACGCGATTCTGTTTGGTATCGACGTCGCCGTCTTCTTTTCAACGCTGCGCATGACGGCCCTGACGACCGACGATTGGCACGCGCTGCCGCTGCTTCCTTTCATCGCTTTCCTCGTGCTGGTGAAGCTGGCGTATTTCGCCGCTTTCACGGCGTTGGGTGGTCAGACCATTGGAAAAATGGCCGCTGGAATTCGAGTCGTTGCCGACGACCATTTGATCATGGACCCCGCGCGCGCCATCAAACGCACGCTGACCAGCGCGGTGTCACTGGCGTCGCTCGGCATGGGGCTGATCCCGGCCCTGATCGGTCCCGATCGTCGTGCGCTGCATGATCGCGTGGCGCATACACACGTAATCGATCTACCATCCGCCTGAACCCCCAAGCCGGCTTGACCGGCTGGATTGCTGACAATGCGTCAAGTTTTCCTCGGTCAAGACGGCTTACCCGCGCGACGCGCGGGCCAGAGATACTGCACTAGCGAGGCGGAGCCGCGAGGGTCTGAAGTGCGGCCTCGCTAGGATCCTGCCAAGCAGCTTCCTTCTCATGCGTCTGGGCGTCTTCGTCGCAACGTGCGGGTACCTCGGCTATGTACCAATTGCCCCGGGCACGTTTGGTTCTGCCGCTGGCCTCGTCGTGTTTGCCGCAGTTCACTGGGCGGGTTCGCCTGCTTTCGAACTGGCGCTCATCGCATTCCTGTTCGCGATTGGTGTGTGGAGCGGGAACGCGGCCGAGAGGCACTTCGGAGGCGTCGATCCCGCGCCGGTGATTCTCGATGAGGTTGTCGGGATGCTGATTACGCTGGCACTCATTCCCGTCAACCTGCCCGGAGCCATAGTGGGCTTCCTCCTGTTTCGTCTGCTCGATGTGATCAAGCCCTGGCCTGCGAATCGCATGGAGGCTCTGCCAGGCGGCCTTGGCGTGATGGCCGACGATGCGATGGCGGCCCTTTATGGCAATGTGATGATGCGATTGTTAGTGGCCGTGACACCTGCGGGATGGCTCGCGTGAAACCCCCTGAAACGCCGCCTCCCCTTATTACAGCCGCCATCATCGCCGTTGGCAGCGAGCTGCTGACGCCGGCAAAGATCGATACCAACTCTCTGTTCATCACCGAACAGCTCAATCTCCTCGGCATCGAGGTGAAGGCAAAGGCCGTGGTCGGTGACGAGAGGCCTCAACTGGAGCATGTCTTCCAGTCCTTGCTCGCTCGCTCCGATCTCGTGGTCTGCTGCGGGGGGCTTGGTCCGACCGACGATGACCTGACACGCGAAGTTGTGGCGTCGGTCCTGAATCGACCTCTCGCGGAGGACGAGGCGATCACCGCGCACTTACGCTCACGATTTGCGAGCCGGAACCTGCCGATGCCCATGCCGGAAAGCAACCGCCGGCAGGCGATGGTCCCGTTCGGTGGACGTGTGATCGCGAATGCGAAGGGAAGCGCCCCCGGGTTGTGGATCGATCATGACGATCGTCTGGTCCTGCTGCTGCCCGGTCCTCCCAGGGAACTTCGCCCGATGCTGACCGAGCTCGTCGAGGGGCCGCTCAGAGAGCGCAGCGTCGGCGTGTCACTCGTGCGTCGAGTTGTGCGTGTGGCCGGCCGGATCGAATCGAACGTCGACGAGGTCCTGCATCCGCTGTATCAGGAGTGGGAACGCGCGACGCCGCCCATTGCCGCAACGATTCTCGCGGTACTGGGTTCGATTGAGCTGCATGTTTCGACGCGCGCAGCGTCGCGAGAGGCCGCGGTCGCCGTCCTCGAGTCTGCGGTTGCGCAGACGGTGGCGTTCCTGGGAGCTGACGTCTACAGCACTGACGGTCGCCTGCTCGAAGCCGTCGTCGGCGATCTCCTCGTTGCGCGAGAGCTTCGAATTGGCGTGGCCGAATCGTGTACAGGCGGACTCATCACGTCGCGCCTGACGGACATCGCCGGCAGCTCGCGCTACGTCGATCAGGCCGTCGTCGTGTACTCGAACGAAGCAAAAACCGAGCTGCTTGGCGTGCCGCCGGATCTGCTGCGCGAACACGGCGCCGTCAGCGAACCCGTGGCGCTGGCCATGGCGGAGGGAATCAAGACGCGGGCTCGTGCCGGCGTTGGCGTTGCCGTCACCGGCATCGCCGGTCCAACCGGAGGGACACCGGAGAAGCCAGTGGGCACCGTCGTGGTGTCGGCCGTGACCGACTCGGATAAGCGTGTACGCACCTTCCGGTTTTTCGGCGAACGCGAGCAGGTCAAGTTTCAGGCGTCACAGGCCGCTCTCGACATGGTCAGAAGAATGCTAGCTGACTAGGTCAAAGTCAAAGGTCAAAAGTGAGGCTGTTCGTTGCCGTCGAGATCGGCCCGGACGTTCAGGCCGCGGCGTCCCGTGTGATCGAGGATTTGAAACGTCGGACTGCGCAGTCGGCGCCGCATGCGCGCGTGACCTGGGTCAAGACTGAGGCTCTTCATCTGACCGTTCGGTTCATCGGTCAGGCAAGTCCGGATGTCTGTCAGACGATTCTCGCGGCGCTGGAGCGCCCGCTTCAGGTGTCGGCCTTCGAACTCACGATTGCGGGCACCGGCAGCTTTCCACCGAAACGGCCGCCGCGCGTTATCTGGGCGGGGATTGCGTCCGGCCTCGATCAACTGCGCGCGGTCGAGCGGGAGGTGCGGTCGCGGTTGGAACCACTGGTTCCCGCCGACGATGCGCGCTCCGGCGCGGACCGGGACTACCATCCGCATCTCACGCTGGGCCGCGTGAAAGTTCCGGCGGGGGTCCAGCCGGCTGTGCTGCTCAACGGGCTGGAACAGGCCGTTTTCGGAAGAGTTCGTGTCGGGGCGGTTACACTGTTTGAGAGCCGTCTGTCGCCGACCGGGCCCGCTTACGTTGCGCTCGGTCGTACTCCGCTCACCTCATGAACGCTGTTCTCGCCGTCACGTTAGGGTACTTGGTTGGCTCCATCCCGTTTGCCTATCTGTTGTCGCGGCATCAGGGTATCGACTTGCGTCATGCCGGGAGCGGCAACGTGGGCGCTTCCAACGTGCTGCGCACCACCGGTGTGCGGGCAGCCGTGTTGGCGATGGTCCTCGACGGGCTAAAGGGCACACTGGCCGTCGTGATCGCGCAGCTGCTGTCGGTCGGCCTCGTGGCCACAGTGGCCGCCGCGTTCGCAGCCGTCGTCGGACACGTGTACCCGATTTGGCTTCGGTTTCGAGGCGGGAAAGGTGTGGCGACCGCGGCGGGTGCGTTCGCTCTGATTGCTCCCGAAGCGTTGGGCATCGCAGCGGGCGTGTTTGTGATCGCCGTGGTCGCGACGCGCTTCATCTCGGTTGGCTCGATCGCAGGGGCGCTAACGCTCGTGGTCGTCGCGGCCACTACTGACGTTCCCGGTGTCGTCGCCATTGGCGCAACCGCATCGACGCTCATCATCGTGTATCGACACCGCGGGAATCTGGCACGACTCATTGCCGGTACGGAGCGCCGCATTGGCCAGCGGGTGTTGGACCGGGTGCAACCGTAGAACTCGCGACCCTCCACACAAGCGAGCGGTAGACTGTAGAACTCGCTTGTGTTGCTGCCACCGGCAAAATCGTTCCGGCTGGAATCGGGCGTGTGATCGTCGCGGGCCTCACCCGAGGCCCACAAGCGAGCGGTAGAGTAAAGGAGTTTCCCATTCGTCAGGTTGCGATTCTCGGAGCAGGAGGATGGGGTACGGCACTGGCCGTCCACCTTGCACGCATCGGCCACGACGCGCGCTTGTGGGCGCGCGATCCGGTCCTCGTCGCGGACATGCATGTGCGTCGTGCGAACGCCGTCTATCTGCCCGACGTTCGATTTCCTGCCAATCTGACAGTGACCGCCGATCTGAGCACCGCGCTGGCGGGCACGGAGTTCATCGTGTCCGCCGTTCCGTCGCACGGGACGCGAGACATTCTCAGGCGTGCGGCGCCGCACGTCTATCGCGGAGCGACGATCGTCAGCGCGACGAAGGGGCTCGAGCAGGACACGCTGCTGCGTGTTTCGGAGATCATCGATCAGGAGCTGCGAGATGTCGTGAACATCGCCGTGCTGTCCGGTCCCAGCTTCGCGGCGGAGTTGGCTCGGGAGTTGCCGACGGCTGTCTCCATCGCGTCACGTGATGCCGCAGTCGTGCAGCGCGTGCAGGCCGAGTTCAGGGCGCCGTACTTGAGACTCTACGGAACCGATGACGTCGTTGGCGTCGAGATCGGCGGCGCGCTCAAGAACATCATCGCCATCGCCGCTGGAATGGTCGAAGGGCTGGGCCTGGGACACAACGCGTTGGCTGGACTCATCACACGCGGGCTGGCCGAGATGTCACGCCTGGCCTGTGCGGCAGGAGCCAAGCGGGAGACGCTGGCCGGGCTGACGGGTCTCGGTGACCTCGTGCTGACGTGTACCGGTGCCTTGAGTCGGAATCGCCATGTCGGCATCGAGCTCGCCAGCGGCCGCGCTGTCGCCGACGTCCTGGCTGGCATGAAGATGGTGGCCGAGGGCGTCAGGACGACAGAAGCCGCCCTGGCTCTCGCCGGGCGGTACAACGTTGAGTTGCCAATTGCCGCGCAGGTGGGGGAGCTGCTCGCGGGTCGCAAAGATCCAAAGACGGCGCTGTATGAATTGATGGTCCGGCCCCAACGGGCGGAGGCTGGATAGTCAACTCCCAACTCCCAACTCCCAACTCCCAAAAGGGGCAGTGGGCCACGGGAGGTCGCCGTTACGAATTGGCGCTATGTTTGGGCGTTGGTAGTTGGAAGTTGGGGGTTGAATTTTGGGTTTTCTAGATCGACTTCGTGAAGGGCTGACGCGGACCAAGCAACAGATTGTCACCCGCTTCGAGGAGATCGTCCAGCAGGCCGATGCGGGTGAACAGCGTACTCGGCCGATTGATGTCGATACGATCGAGGCACTCGAGGAGCTGCTGATCTCGGCTGATGTCGGTCTGCCGGCGACCGAGCGAATCGTTGCCGCGGTCCGTTCCAGGTCACGGCGCGGCGAGAGCCTGCGCGATCTGGTCAAAGACGAGATCCGTCAGATCTTCGACGGCGCCGATCGTCCTGCACCGAACGGCCATCGTCCACACGTGACGTTGATCGTTGGCGTGAATGGAACGGGGAAGACCACGACCATCGGCAAGCTGGCGAATCTACTCAAAGCATCGGGAAAGACTCCCCTCGTGTGCGCGGCCGACACCTTTCGCGCGGCGGCAGTCGAGCAGCTGGAAATCTGGGCTCGCCGTGCTGGCGTCGACATCATCCGCGCGCCTGAAGGATCGGATCCCGCATCCGTGGTTTTCGACGCGATTCAGTCAGGTAAGGCGAAAGGTCGTGACCCAATCCTCGTGGATACCGCCGGACGTCTTCATACCCGCGTCAACCTGATGAACGAGCTGGACAAGATCCGGCGCGTGGCCGCAAGAGCCGCCGAGGGGGCGCCGCATGAAGTGCTGCTCGTGCTCGATGCCACGGTTGGGCAGAACGGGTTGCAGCAGGCGCGTGAGTTCACGAGCGTAGCCGGCGTCACCGGGATCGTTTTGACGAAATTGGATGGCACGGCGAAGGGCGGCGTCGCCGTCTCGATCGCCCATGACCTCAAGCTCCCGATCCGCTATGTCGGCGTCGGAGAAGGCATCGACGATCTGATCCCCTTCTCGCCGCAGGACTACGTCGACGCGTTGTTTCAGGAAAAGTGGTAGACGACGAACGGTGGATGCGGCGGGCGCTCGAGCACGCACGACGCGGGCTGGGTCGCACGACGCCAAACCCCGTCGTCGGCGCTTGCATTGTCTCGGATGAAGGCGTGGTGCTCGGTCAGGGCGCGCACGAGCGTGCTGGCGAGCCGCACGCTGAAGTCAACGCACTCGAAGAGGCGGGAAGCGGTGCGCGGGGCGCTACGCTGTACTGCACCCTCGAGCCGTGTGTGCACACAGGCAAGACGGGCCCTTGCACCGAGCGCATCATCGCCGCGGGGATCCGTCGCGTGGTGGCTGCAATGGAGGATCCATTCCCGCTCGTAGGTGGGCGAGGATTTGCCGTGCTGCGTGCGAACGGCATCGAAGTGCAAACCGGAATTGGCTACGACGCGGCGGTCCGGTTGAACCAACCGTTTCTGACCACGACCCGTAAGGGACGTCCGTTTGTGATTCTCAAAGCGGCCACCAGCCTCGACGGGCGGATCGCGGCCGCACCTGGACAACGCACCCAGCTGACCTCCGCACGGGCCAATACTCATGCGCACTACCTGCGGGCTCAGGTCGATGCGATCGCCGTTGGCTCAGAGACCGTCCTCGTCGACGATCCGCTGCTCACAGCCCGCGAGGTGTACAGGGAAAGGCCGCTGGTACGGGTCGTTTTCGACCGGCGGTTGCGCTTTCCCACGCAGGCGAAGCTGCTGTCGACCCTTGCGGACGGACCGGTAATAATACTCACAGCGCTCGAATCCTTGGAGACCGATCGGGCTGAGGCGTTGCAGAAGGCCGGCGCACGCGTGATTGCGGTGCCGCAGCCGGGCATCACGGCCGCGCTTTCGGTGCTGCCGCATTTCGATATCCAGAGTCTGGTGCTCGAGGGCGGCACGCAGGTGCAGCAGGCCGCCTGGGACGAGGGCGTCGTCGATTACGTCCAACTGTACGTGGCGCCGATGTGGCTTGGTGAGGGAGGCGTCCCCCTCCTCGAGGGCTGCGCGTTTTCATCGACGTCTCTCATCGAGCGGCAGGTCGAGCAGCTTGGGCCGGACGTCCTGATCGAAGGCTATGTTCACCGGCCTCATTGAAGCCGTGGGTGTCGTGTCGGAGCTGACGCGCACCGTGTCCGGATTCACGTTGGCTATTCGAACGCCGCTCGCATCGGAGCTTCGCGAGGGCGAAAGTGTGGCCGTCAACGGTGTGTGCCTGACGGTGACGGCGAGCGATCAGGCGGCGTGGTCAGCGGACATCGGCCCCGAAACCGCCCGCATTACCACGCTTGGCAGCCTCGTCGCGGGCCGGGCGGTCAATCTCGAACGCTCCATGCGGGCCGACGGCAGATTCGGCGGGCACTTCGTGCAGGGGCACGCCGACGGCGTGGGGGTTGTCGACGCGATCCGTCAGGACGGAGAATCGTATTGGATCGGCGTGCGGGTTCCGACGGAGCTCGAGCCGTTCATCATTTTGAAAGGGTCGATTGCCATCGATGGCGTGAGCCTGACGGTGGCCCAACTCGAGCGCGCCACGGTCCACGTCATGATCATTCCGTTCACCTGGGCTCATACCGCGTTGTCGTCACTTCGGGCCGGTGACCGCGTCAACCTGGAGTGCGATATGGTTGGCAAGTACGTCGCGCGGTCGATGGAGTTGGCCGCGCGGACCGGACTCTCATCATGACCAAGGACACTACGCTGCGCATCGCCAAGGGCGCTCGTCGTCGCGGACCATTCGCCACCATCGACGAGGCGGTCGACGCAATCCGCGCCGGGCGCATGGTCGTTGTCGTCGACGACGAGTCGCGGGAGAACGAAGGCGATCTGACCATGGCCGCTTCGAAGGTGACGCCAGAGGCGATCAACTTCATGGCGCGTCACGGGCGTGGCCTCATCTGCCTTGCGATGACACCTGAGCGCCTCGATCAGCTCGCGATCCCGCTCGAGGTGAACGATAACTCCTCGCGACGCGACACGGCGATGTGCGTGTCGATCGACGCGCGGGAGGACACGACGACGGGCATCTCAGCTGCCGACCGGGCTCAGACAGTGCAAGTGGCGATTGATCCCGCTTCGCGGCCGCGAGATCTGACGAGGCCCGGGCATGTGTTTCCGTTGCGGGCCCGCAAGGGTGGGGTTCTGGTCCGTGCTGGACACACTGAAGCGGCGGTTGACCTGGCCAGCATAGCCGGGCTCACGCCAGCCGGCGTTATTTGCGAGATCATGAACGAAGACGGCACGATGTCCCGCGTGCCAGAGCTGGCGAAATTCGCCAGGAAGCACGACCTCCTGGTCGTCACGATCGCGGACCTGATTCAATATCGCATGCGGACAGAACGGCTTGTGAAGCGCGCGGCGTCGGCGGATCTGCCGACCGTCTTCGGCGCGTTCCGAATCTATGCGTACGAAAGCCAACTCGACAACCAGACCCACGTCGCGCTGGTGCGCGGGGAAATTGGCGACGGCAAAGACGTACTCGTGCGTGTTCACTCGAAGTGCCTCACGGGAGATGTTTTTCATTCCGCACGTTGCGACTGCGGCCCACAACTCGATACTGCGATGCAGCGGGTGGCGGAAGAAGGCCGCGGCATCCTGCTGTACCTGAACCAGGAAGGTCGAGGTATCGGGCTGGTCAACAAGATTCGCGCGTACGAGCTCCAGGATCAGGGACTCGATACGGTCGAGGCCAACGAGCGGCTCGGCTTCAAGGCCGACCAGCGCGACTACGGCATCGGGGCGCAGATCTTGAGCGATCTCGGCGTCAAGACGATGCGGCTGTTGACCAACAATCCACGCAAGTTCGTCGGTCTTCAGGGGTACGGTCTGGCCGTCTCCGAAGCGGTTCCTCTCGAAATCCCCGCCAGCGATCACACCAGGCGTTACCTGAAGACCAAGAAGGACAAGCTTGGTCATAAGCTGTCTTCTGTTTGAAAGTTCAAAGTCTAAAGTTCAAAGTCGGGAAGTAAGTGGCGCGGTGAACCAGCCGCAAAGCCGCGGCGTCTTGCCTGGGTGAAGCCTGATGCATGAGCACGCCGAACGTCTTGCGGGCAGCCTTGTGACGGCCGACCTGGAGCTCGAGCGTGAGTTCGAAGCGCGCCTGGCGGATTCCTCCAGGCTGGCTTTTCGAGTCGCCTTCAGCGTGCTCCGGCAGCGGGAAGATGCGGAGGACGTCGCCCAGGAGGCGTTCGCGAAGGCCTATCGCAGCTTCAATCAGCTTCGCGATCGAACCCGGTTCAGGGCCTGGCTCGTCCGGATGACGTGGCGCATGGCGCTCGACCGGCAACGGTCCAAGCGACGGCGCTCGGTTCACGAACTGCCAGTCGGCGACGGCGCCGTCGACCCCGTTGTGGAGGCGCGTCTTCACGCCCGCCTTGATACAGCGGACCTCGTGGCGGCGCGCGAGCGGGCCGGCCACCTGTGGAAGGCTATTGAAACGTTGCCAGAGAAGCTTCGGTTGGTCGTCGTGCTCGCCGGCATCGAAGGACATGACTTACGGGAAGTGAGCGCGTTGCTCGACGTGCCGGAAGGTACGGTGAAGTCGCGACTGTTTCAGGCGCGCAAGCAACTCAAGGAACGGCTGTCATGGATGGTCACAGACACGAAGGGATGAGCGACGAGACTCTCGAGAGAGAAATCGAAGCCGCGCTCGGCATCGATCCCTCTCCTGAGTTCCTGCCGCGAATCAGAGCGCGAATCGCGAGCGAGCGAGTGAACGAAGTCTGGTTGTGGCGCGGCTTGTGGCAGTGGGCGGGCGCGGGCGTGGCGGTCGCCGGTGTCGCAATCATCGGGCTTTGGATCTTGAATGGGCCGGCCTCTGGTTCGCGCGACGTGCGTGTCGCCAATGCGCCGCAGAGACCAGGACCCGCAAGCGACTCGGGAATGGTTGCCGATGCGGCGAATTCCGGCTCTTCGCCGACACCGGCGCCAGTTCGCCGTCCCGCGGCTTACACGACTCGCGTTCCACGAGACCGGATGGCAACGCCGCCGGAAGTGGTGATTTCGCGGGACGAGGCGGTGGCGCTGCGTCAGCTGATCGCGGCGATCGCCGCGCGCCAGGTCGAAGCCGTTGATATCCCGAAGCTGGAAGGGGAGTCGGCGCCGATCGCTCCGATTGAGGAGATCGTGCTCGAGCCGATCGAACTGAGTCCCATGGCCGGGCTCGAAGGTGAATAAGGAGAGCGATCGTGAAGAGATTTGTCTCGGTGTGTGGATTGGTTGCCGCGCTGACCTTCGGAGTTACCGATATCGCGCGCGGTCAGGACGACGCTGCCGACAAGAAGCAGCAGGCGGCCGAAGCGGCTAAAGAACGCGACCTCGCCAAGGCTCAAGCTGTTCGAGACGATCTGCAGCGCCTCGTACCTTTGAGCGTAGACGTGACCGTCACGCGATATCAAGGTGAGAAGAAGATCAGCAGCATGCCCTACATGCTGGCCGTCAACGCCAACAAGCTCGGTCAAGCCGGCCCGGCGCTATTGCGCATGGGCGCCAAGGTGCCGGTCCCGACCATCGCCGCGCCGACCGGCAATTCCTCGGGCGCGCCGGGTACCACACCGCCCGCAACTTTTAACTATCAGGACATCGGCACCAACATCGACTGCACAGCGAAGGTTGTCGACGAGGGGTTCGAGTTGCGAATGAGCGTTTCGGATACATCCGTATACGCGAACATTCAGGACAAGGCCACGCCGACGGTCGGCAACATACCGGTCTTCCGTTCATATCAGTCGACAAATACGCTCGTGCTGAAAGACGGGCAAAGCCGCGAGTTCACGGCCGCCACCGATCGCGTGAGCGGAGAAGTGATCAGGATCGCCGTCACGCTTCGAGTGGTGAAGTAGCAAAGACCCCGGGGGTGATTTTCCGGACCGGTTCTATCGAAAATCACCCCCGGGGTCTTATAGCCGGTGTTCCGTGATCAGCAGGTCTTCGACGACGCGCCCGCCAATCAGATGCTCCTGGATGATCCGCTCGAGCGCGGGCGGATCACACTCGCCGTACCACGCGCCTTCGGGGTAAACCACCGCAATTGGTCCGCCTTCACAGATGCGAAGGCAGTTCGCTTTGCTGCGCAGGATGCCGCCTTGCTCGGAGAGGCCAAGCTCCTTCAGGCGGCGCTTCAGAAACTCCCACGCCGCGACACCGCGTTCCATGTCGCAGCACTTCGGCTTGGTTTGCTCGGCGCAGAGGAAGATATGACGGCGCGCCACGGGCACGCCGTAGAGGACGGCTTTCTCTCGTAAGGCTTCGTTCATCCTCTACTTCTTGCCGTCTGGAAACGACGGAGCGCTGCGCGGCTGGCTGGCGTTGGGCGGTATCCACAGCTTGATGCGACCCTCCCACAGCGACTTGTTGTTCTCCTCGCACGAATACTCCAGCAGTTCACCATTGGATAGCGTCATCGTCCGCTCGTTGGTCCACGGCTGCGTGTAGTAGACCGGATCGTCGACAGTCACCGTGTACGTCACGTGACCAGCGTCGATGTGCTTGAACTTCTGCGTGAGATGCAGCTTGTCGCTATGCGGCCGTCCGACGGTGTCGAGGCGCGTGTAGCCGTTGAATCCAACCGTGTCCACGATGAGCGTGTCGCCATCCCACTTGGCGATCGAATTGCCAAACCACGTTGCATCGATTTCCTTGGGATGCTCATTCCTGAAGGGCACGACATGGAACCAGGTGCTCACCTCGAACAGAAACGCGATGTACTTGTCGTTCTGAAAGATTTGGATCGGGTAGGGCGCGTTCATTGACCGCATCAACCCGTAGGGCATGCACATGCCCGTGTAGTCGCCATCCCTCACCGGGTCGTAGTTCTTCATGTTTTCGAGGCCGGCGGGTGAGAAGGGGAGCTCTTTGGGCCCCTTCTGCAGCGCGGGGTTCCGATTTGTCGCCGTCATGTCCGGCACGTACTGGTGATCCCACACACCACTGAAGTCCGGCTTGCCGTTCGGCAGGCGTGGCGTTGCGCCCGTCGGGGGCGTCCAGTTCGGCTTTGCCGAGATGCCCGTGCCGCTGGTGGTCGCCTGCGCGGCGGGCGTGGCTGTCCCCTGAATCAGGACGGCGGCAAGCGTTGCGACGACGAAAATCGAGCGTAATAGAGCAAGCATGGGACATCTCCGAAGACTGGCATCGTGACGATTAGGCAAATTTTTTCCTCGCCATCGGAGATGTCCAGGCCCGCGTAGCGGGCCCAAGCCAACACTGTCGGCAGTGAAGCGAGCCGACTAGTTCATCGACTCTCGGAGGCGAGGGCGGAGCTTCACTGGCGATTATAGGCCGACTCCGGCTTGCGACATACGGTCAAGTTGCCATAAGATAAGGGTTTGTTCGAATCTCTAAGCACCCGCATCCAGAGCGCCTTCACGTCCCTGCGGGGCGAGGTGCGTCTCACCCCCGAGCACGTCGAGACCGCGCTCCGCGAGATCCGGCTCGCCCTGCTCGAGGCTGACGTCAATTTTCAGGTCGTCAAAGCCTTTATCGATCGCGTCCGCGACAAGGCTACCGACCAGGAGGTGCTCAAGAGCCTCAGCCCGGTCCAGCAGGTCGTCAAGATCGTTCGCGACGAGCTGCTGGCTCTGTTCGGCGAAACCGAGGGAGGGCTCAGGAAAGATTCTCCGACTCCGCGGGTCGTCCTCCTCCTGGGGCTGCAGGGGTCCGGCAAGACCACGACCTGCGGCAAGCTTGGCCGCTGGCTCAGACGCCAAGGTCGGCATCCCCTGATGGTATCGACCGACGTTCGCCGTCCCGCCGCGATTCAACAGCTCTCCGTCGTCGGAGCGAAGGCCGAAGTCAAAGTCCACGCACCCGAGACGATGGACCCGGTGGCTCGAGCCTCCGGGGCGTTGTCCGAAGCCCGGGCCAAAGGGTTCGACACGGTCATTGTCGACACAGCCGGCCGTCTTCACATCGACGACGACCTGATGAACGAACTGCAGGCCATCAAGGACGTCGTGAACCCGACGGACCTGCTCTACGTCGCGGACGCGATGACGGGGCAGGATGCCATCAAGAGCGCCGGCGAATTCAATCGCCGCATTGGCGTCACGGGCGTAGTGCTGACCAAGCTCGATGGCGACGCGCGGGGCGGCGCGGCGCTGTCAGTGGTGTCGGTTGTTGGCGTGCCGATCGCGTTCATCGGCAGCGGTGAACGCCTCGAAGATCTCGAGCTCTTTCACCCTGATCGGATCGTCTCGCGCATCCTTGGCATGGGCGACGTCCTCTCGCTCATCGAGAAGGCCGAGCAGGCGATCGGGGAAGACGAGGCGGAGCAACTCGAGGAGAAGCTTCGCAAAAATCAGTTCTCGCTCGACGACTTTCGAACCCAGTTACGAACGCTCAAGCGAATGGG
>Ga0075421_100000743_pt1 | contig 35688 bp, 39 predicted proteins | sample SoiMetdeltSBSDD5_FD_75292 | JGI IMG/M metagenome (GOLD analysis project Ga0075421, IMG submission 75292) | Bulk soil microbial communities from a Populus tree surrounding site in Tennessee, USA - Soil MetaG P. deltoides SBSDD5 | ecosystem: Environmental > Terrestrial > Soil > Tree plantation... | reverse complement strand
GGTGTCCCGGCGAACGCCTGATATGGCAGGCGGCGCGCTGGCCGACCTGCGGTGGGCCCCCGGGTTCTCATCCGTCCGAGGACCAGCCTGTTTCACTGCAAACGCCGTGTTAGCGTCGGATCCCGAGCTTCTCGATGATGACCCGGTACCGCTCGGATTCCTTGTTTCGTAGATATTCCAGCAACCCGCGTCGCTTGCCGATGAGCATCAGCAAGCCACGCCGCGAATGGTGGTCCTTCGCGTGGGTCTTGAAATGCTCGGTCAGGGTGTTGATGCGTTCGGTCAGCAGCGCGATCTGCACCTCGGGCGAACCGGTGTCGCCTTCATGGGTGCGGAACTGCTCGATCAAACTCTTCTTGCGGTCGAGTGCAAGCGGCATCGGGAGGCCTCCAATCGCCACGTCCCAGAGATGACTCCCCGGGAAGGGTTCCAAAAAACCTTTTTTTGTCAGCAGATACGCGAAGAGGGTACCACGGGCCCCCTATCAAGTAAAGGAACGCCTCAGAGGCGACGACGGGCCTCTTCGGCATCGGCCTCGATCTGGGTCTTCAGTGCGTCGACCGACGGGAAGCGTCGCTCTTCCCGGATGCGGGAGACAAACGTCAGCGTCATGGTCTGACCATAAAGGTCACCCACGAAATCGAGGAGATAAGCCTCGACGGCGAGCGCGGTCTCGCCAAAGGTGGGACGGACGCCGACGTTCACCACCGACCGCTCCTTGCGGCCGGCCACCTCCGCGGCACAGGCGTAGACCCCGGGGGCGACGAGCACCGGTCGCGTCGGGACGATGTTGGCGGTTGGAAAGCCGAGCGTACGGCCGCGCCCGGCGCCGTGGGCGATGGATCCCGACAGCGTGTAGGCGCGGCCGAGGAGCCGGCCGGCCATGGCGAGGTCTCCGCGCTGAAGGGCGGCGCGAATCTCGGTCGACGAGACGGCGACGCCGTCGACCACCAGCGGCTCCGCGACGTGCGTGCGAAAGCCGAGGCGCTCGCCCAGGCTGCGCAGCATCGCCGCGTCACCGCGGGCGCCGCGACCGAAGCGGTGATTGAAGCCGACCACGACGTCGCGCGCGCCGAGCCGCGTGACGAGCACATCCGTCACGAAAGCCTCCGGCTCCATGCTCGCCAGCTCGCGCGTGAACGGCAGCACCACCGCGAGATCGAGGCCACAGCCTTCGATGAGCGCGAGCCGCTCGTCGAGCGTGGTGATAGGCAGCGGTGCGCGGCCGGGTTGGAGCACCTCCAGCGGATGGGGGTCGAAGGTGCACGCGATCGACTGCATGCCGGCGGCGCTGGCGTGTGACACGGCGAGGCCGAGGATCGCACGGTGGCCGAGGTGCACGCCGTCGAAGACGCCGAGCGCGACCGCTGCCGGAGGCGCCTCAGGCGGGGCGGGCGGAAGTCCCCGAACGATCCGCATGGAGCATCCTCAGCGGTCTCACGCTGCGCCCGCCGGCATCACTCTCGCCGATGCCGAGCAACACCCCGTCCTTGTCGTAGACGCGCACGAGGCGCGCGGCCCCCACGGACGCCGGCAGCGCGGCCGACTGCCCGTGGCTGAACTGGCGTACGGCGTCGCCGTGGAGCCGGGCGGCCGGCCAGTCCCCCAGCGCGGCGTCCATCGGCAGCACCCGCGCTCGCAGCGTCTCTTGCGGGCCTTCGGCAAGCTCGCGCCACGCGAGCGCGGCCGGCAGCGTGAACGGGCCGACCCGTGTGCGAACCAGGCGCTCGACCGCCGCGCCGCAGCCGAGCGCGGCTCCGAGATCACACGCCAGCACACGAACATACGTGCCCTTGCCGCAGACGATACGCAAGGTTGCCTCCGTCTCGCCGACGTCCTCGACGGCGATCGCCGCGACGCGCACCTCGCGGGCGGCGCGCTCGACCTCGACGCCCTGGCGCGCCAGCTCGTAGAGGCGTTGCCCTTCGTGGTGGACGGCCGAGAACATCGGAGGGACCTGGGCGATCCGCCCGATGAAGGGCCGGCAGGCGGCCTCGAGTCGCTCTCGCGACAGGGTGCTCACGGGCGCCGTGGCGAGCACGCGCCCGCTCATGTCGTGCGTATCGGTGCTGACGCCGAACCGCACGGTGGCGATGTACTCCTTGTCGTGGTCCATGACATACGGGGTGAGCTTGGTCGCCTCGCCGATCAGCAGGGGCAGCACACCAGTCGCGGGCGGATCGAGGGTTCCAGCGTGACCCACGCGGCGGATACCGAGCGCGCGCCGCGCCACGGCGACCGCGTCGAACGACGTCACGCCGGCCGCCTTGTCGACGACGAGGATCCCTGCTCGCGGCTCGCTCATCGAGGCGCCGCGACCGCAGCACGAACGGCCTCGAGCATCTGCTGTGTGACCGCATCGAGCGAGCCCGCGATCGTGCAACCGGCGGCGTTGGCGTGGCCACCGCCGCCAAACCGTGCAGCGACCCGGTTCACGTCGACGTCGCCCTTGGCGCGGAGACTGACCTTCACGCGCCCGCCGCCGAGCTCGCGGAGCAGGAAGCCGACTCTCACGCTGCCGATCGAGCGCGGATAATTCACGAGCTCCTCGGCCTCGATGAACCGCTCGGGGACGAGACCCGCCGGCAGCGCCAGCCAGGCGATGCGGCCGTCGTCCGACACCCGAACGCGGGAGAGCGACTCGCCAAGCCAGCGGAGGGCGTCCGGGGCCCGGCGCTCGTAGAGCGCCGACGACACGGCCGCGGGAGTGGCGCCCGCCTCGGTGAGCGCCGCCGCAATGCGGAACGTCTCGGGCGTCACGTTCGAATAGCGGAAGGAGCCGGTGTCGGTGTGAATCGCCGTGAACAGGTTCTGCGCCATCGACGGCGTGACGGAAACGCGGAGCGCGACGAGCAGCCGATAGAGCATCTCGCCGGTGGCGGCGGCGCCCACGTCGATCCAGTTCACGGTGCCGTACCGGCGGTTGTCGGGATGATGATCGATGTTGACGATGGCCCCCGCCACCCCACGGGCCGCCTCGATGAGGCCCTCGGTCCGGTCGGGATTCGGGCAGTCGGTCAACACCACGACGTCGAAGCGTCCCTCGAGCGTCTTCAGCACCTCCCACCGGTGGATACCCGGCAGGAAATCGAGGGCCGCCGGCGCCGGATGCGGACCGCCGGCAGTGACGTGCCAGCCCCGATGCTCGAGCGCCTCGCCGAGGGCCAGCAGCGTGCCGAGCACGTCAGCGTCGGGGTGCACGTGCCCCAGCATCAGCGCGCGCCCGGACGACGGCGAGAGCGCGGCCAGCACGTCAGCGGGCACGCGCTCGGTGACGTTCACGAGTTCGGTTGCACCTGCTTGAGGAGCGACTGGATGCGCGCCGCGTGCTCGAGCGAGTGGTCCGCGCGGAAATCGAGCTCCGGGGTCACGCGAAGGTCGAGATGCTGTCGCAGCCAGTTCCGGACGAAGCCCTTGGCGCTCTCGAGCGCGACCATCGAGGCCTTCCACTGCGCGTCGTCGCCGAGCACGGAGACGAAGATCTTGGCCGTGCGGAGATCCTTGGAGGTCTCGACCTCGGTCACGGTCACGAAGCCGAGTCGAGGATCCTTGAGCTCACGCTGCAGCAATGTCGAGATCTCCTCCCGGATGAGCTGATTGACACGGTCCAGCCGTTTGCCCTGCATCAGAGTATCTCCACGGACGTGTCGAGGACGCGGCCCTCGACGTGGTCCTCGATGAAATCCAGCGCCTTCGATACGACCTCGTTGGCGTGACGGGCGTCGGCGGACACGTACGCGAGCGCCAGCGTGGCGCGCTGCCACATGTCTTGATGGTCGACCTCCGCCACCGAGACCTCGAAGCGCGCGCGGACGCGCTCCTTGAGTCCCTTCAGGACGTGGCGCTTGCCCTTGAGGGAATCGACGTCGGGCAGGTGCAGCTCCACCATCCCCAGCGCGACCCGCGCGACGGACACCTCGGCGACGCGCACCCTACAGCGTGCGCGCGACCTCTTCGGTGCTGAACACCTCGATGATGTCACCGGCCTGGATACCGGACACGGCGTCGACGCCGATGCCGCATTCCTGACCGTTCAGCACCTCGCGCACGTCGTCCTTGAAGCGCTTCAGCGAGGTCACCGTCCCCTCGCCGATCACGGCGTCGCCACGACGCACGCGCGCCTTAGCGCCGCGCACGATCTTGCCTTCCGCCACGTACGACCCCGCGATCGGGCCGAGCTTCGAGATGACGAAGATCTGCCGCACCTGCGCGCGGCCGTGGATCGTCTCGCGAATCTCGGGCGCCAGGAGCCCGGCCAGCGCGGCCTTGAGGTCGTTGATCGCCTCGTAGATCACGTTGTAGGAGCGCAGGTCGACACCGTTGGCCTGCGCCTGTGTGGTCGCCTTGGGCTCGGCCTTGACGTTGAAGCCGAGGACGATGGCGCCCGAGGCCGAGGCCAGCATCACGTCGCTCTCGTTGATCGCGCCGACCGATGAGTGGATGACCTTCAGCTTCACCTCGTCGGTGGAAAGCTGCTCGAGCGACTGGGCCAGGGCCTCGACCGAGCCCTGGACGTCAGCCTTCAGAATCAGTCGCAGCTCCTTCACTTCACCGGACACGATCTGCTTCTGGAGGCCCTCGAGCGTGATGCGCGTGCTCGCCTTGCCGGCACCCTTCGCGCGGTCGGCGCGCATGTTGGCGATCTGCCGCGCCTTCCGCTCGTCGGACACGGCCACGATGACGTCGCCGGCCGAGGGCACGCCCGAGAGACCGAGCACCTCGACGGCATCCGAGGGACCGGCGGACTTCACCTTCTTGCCCGTCGGATCGATGAGCGCCCGGATGCGCCCGGAGTGCGAACCGACGACGATGGCATCGCCCTCCTTGAGGGTGCCGTTCTGGATGAGGGCGGTCGCGACCGGGCCGCGGCCGCGATCGAGGCGGCTCTCGATGATGACGCCCTTGGCCGCGCGGTTCGGATTGGCCTTGAGCTCGAGGATCTCCGACTGGAGCGCGGTCATCTCGAGCAGCTGGTCGATGCCGGTCCCCTTCTTCGCGGATGTCGGCACGAAGATCGTCTGGCCGCCCCAGTCCTCCGGCACGAGCTCGAGGTTCGCCAGCTCGCGCTTGACGCGATCGGCATCGGCCTCGGGCTTGTCGATCTTGTTCACGGCAACGATGATCGGCACGTTGGCGGCGCGCGCGTGGTTGATGGCCTCCTGCGTCTGTGGCATCACGCCGTCATCGGCGGCGACCACGAGAATGACGATGTCGGTGGCCTGCGCTCCCCGCGCCCGCATGGCCGTGAACGCCTCGTGGCCCGGCGTGTCGAGGAACGTGACCTTGCCGTGTGACGTCATGACCTGATAGGCGCCGATGTGCTGGGTGATGCCGCCGAACTCCTTCTCGGCCACCTTGGACTTGCGGATGGCGTCGAGCAGTGAGGTCTTGCCATGGTCGACGTGACCCATGACCGTGACGACCGGCGGCCGGAGCGTCAGCGTGCCGGGCGTCTCCGCGTCCTCTTCCTCGAGCACCTCGCCTTCGACGGAGCGGATCTCGACATCGAAGCCGAACTTATCGGCCACGAGCTTCGCCTCGGTCGGGTCGAGCAGGTCGTTGACCATCCGCATGACGCCGAGCTCGATCAGCGCCTTGATGACCTCGCCGGACTTCCGGCGCATCTTCTCGGCCAGCTCGGCTACCGTGACGGACTCCGGCACGCGGACCAGCTCGCGACGGACCTCGGCGGGAGGCGGCAGTGGGCTCTCCACCACGGCCGCCGGCGCTGCCGGACGCGGGATCTCTGGCGCCGCCGGCGCCGGCCGGACTGGCGGCGTCGTGGCCGCGGGCGCGGCCGGGCGCGGCGGCGCGGCCGGACGCGGCGGCAGCGGCGCAGCCGGCCGCGGCGGCGACACGGTCACGCGCGGCTGACTGAACGGCCCCGCCGGATGACGCGGCGAGGGCCGCGACGGTGGCGGCGACGTCGGACGCTCGAGCGGCCGGAACGGCACGATCTTCGGCTCGACCTTGGGCGTGGCGGGAGCCGCCGGCGGCGCGGCGACGGCGGCCGGCTTGAGCGGCTCGGCCGGCGGCGGAGTCAGCGGCGCGACGCGCGGAGGCTCGGGAACGATCTCCGGCGGCCGGGGTGCGATCACGGGCGCCTCGGCGGTGACCTCGACGGGCTTCGGCTTCACGATCGTGGCCGCCGGGGCGACCTCCGTCGCTTCCTCGACGGCGTCGCCCTTGGCCTTCTTCGTACGCGGCTTCCTTGGCGCCGCCTCAACACCCTCGACCTTGGCCTTTGCGACGCGCTTGGGCTTGATCGGCTCCTCGGGGAGCTCGCGGCCCTTGCCGAGCTTGGTGCGCAGCTCGTTCGCGAGCTTGGAATCGAGCGGTGTCATGGCCCGCACGCCCTTGTGCCCCATCTCCTCGGCCGCGAGCATGAGATCCTTGCTCGTGACGCCGAGCTCCTTCGCCAGCTCGATGACTTTTACTTTCGCCGCTGCCACCGTCGCATCACCTCCGCGAGACCACCAGGTCGGTCAGGTTTGTCCGAGCTTGGCTCGGCTTCCGGAACGCGTGCGCCAGACGGCCTGGCTTCAGCGCCCGCTCGAGACACTCCACGTCCGCACACACGTAAGCACCGCGCCCGTGGGCGGCGCCATCGGCGTCCACATGTCCGTCCGACCGCCGCACGAGGCGCACCATCTCGCGCTTCGGCCGCCGCCGCCGGCATCCTAAACACGTCCGCGTGACCACGTGTGAGGCGGTCATGCCGTGGCAGGCGGGTGCTCCGGCTCCGCCGCTGCCGGCTCCTCCTCGGGCTTTGGCGCGCGCGCGGCCACCCACTCCTCGGCGGCCGCGTGGATCTCGCCGCCGTGGTCACCGGCGATCTCCGTGATGCGCTCGCGACCGGCGGCCGCGATGGACCGCGGCGTCCTGAGCCCGGCCGCGGCCAGCGCCTCCAGGGCCTCGGGCGTCGCGCCAGGGAACGTCGCGAGCGCCATGCGGCCAGCCTCGACCTCCTCGGCCTCGGCGCGCTCGGCCTCCACCTCGCCCTCGCTCTTGATGTCGATGCGCATCAGCGTGAGCTTGGCCGCCAGTCGCGCGTTCTGCCCCTTCTTGCCGATGGCGAGCGACAGCTGATTGTCCGGCACCACCACGAGCGCCGAATGCTGGCCGTCCTCGTCCGGCTCGTCACTGATGGTGACCGAGGACACCTTCGCCGGCGACAGCGCGCGCGCCACGAACGTCGCTCGGTCGTGAGACCACTCGATGATGTCGATCTTCTCTCCGCGGAGCTCCCGGCTGATGACCTGGATACGCGTGCCCCGCAGGCCGACGCAGGCGCCGATCGGGTCGACGTCGCGCTTGGTCGACGCCACCGCGACCTTGGCCCGCTCGCCGGCTTCGCGCGCGGTGGCCTTCACGATCACGATCCCTTCCTGGATCTCGGGGATCTCCGTCTCGAACAGCCGCGCCAGGTAGCCCGGATGCGTCCGCGACAGCGAGATCTGCGGGCCCTTCGCGGTGCGACGGACCTCCAGCACGTAGGCGCGCACGCGGTCACCCGGGTTGTAGCGCTCGCCCGGGATCTGCTCGCGCTCGGGCAGGATCGCCTCCGCCTTGCCGATCTCGAGGATGACGTTGCGCTTCTCGATGCGGTGCACGAGCCCGCGCAGGATCTGGCCTTCCTTGCCGACGAACTCGGAGTAGATCCCCTCGCGCTCGGCGTCGCGGACCTTCTGGAGGATGACCTGCTTCGCCGTCTGGGCGGCGATGCGGCCGAGATCCTGGAGCGGCTTGTCGGACAGGAGCTCGAGCTCCACGTCGAGCTCCGCCTCCGGGTTCAGCCGCTTGGCGTCGCTCAGCGAGATCTCCGCCTCCGCGTCGGTAACCTCGGTGACGACCTTCTTGCGCTGGTACACGCGGAACGCGCCGGTCTTGCGGTCGATGTGAACGCGAATGTTCTCAGCGGGACCCAGGCTCTTGCGCGAGGCCGACAGCAGCGCAGACTCCAGCGCCTCGAAGAGGACCTCCTTGTCGATCCCCTTCTCGCGTCCGAGCTGATCGATGATCATGATCAATTCGCGATTCATGTCTACGCCGATCGCTTCTCCCACGGCACGTCCGCGTCCAGCTTCGCTTTCGTGATGCTGGCGCGCGTGAGTCGGACCTCGCCGCCGTCCCGCTCGATGACGACCTGATCGTCGTCCACGCCGACGAGGCGGCCGCGGATCTCCTCTCCACCGGCGAGCCAGCAGCGCACGCGCTTGCCGGCCGCCCAGCGAAACTCCCGGTCCTTGCGGAGCTGGCGGTCCAGCCCCGGCGACGAAACCTCGAGATCGTACGCCTCCTCGATCAACCCCGACGCGTCGAGCACGTCACCGAGCTCGCGACTCACGCGGTGGCAGTCGTCGATCCCAACTCCCCCCGGCTTGTCGACGGCCAGGCGCAGCACGCCCCGGGGTCGGCGCGGCCTGAACTCCAGATCCACGAGCGTCAGCCCGTGATCCAGGAGCACCGGCTGCACGACCTCCTCGATCTGGAGCTGCCGTTCGTCTTCCTGCATCACTTCAGGCAAAAGTAAAAAAGTGGGCAAGGCCCACTTTTTCAGGACTTTAGCACGTGGATACACCTGTGGCAAGCACTGTCACGGGGCAAACGAGGGTCAGCGGGCCGAGCGGAACACCTCCAGCTCGCGGAGCGTGTCGACCACGCTGCCCGGCGGCACGCGCTGCTCGCGGCGCGGCGCGCGGCGCTCCTTGACCTCGACCACACCGTCCTTGGCGAGCGCGTTGCCGACGGTGACTCTCACCGGCATCCCGAGCAGATCGGCATCCTTGAACTTCACCCCCGGCCGTTCGTCGCGGTCATCGAGCAGCGGATCGAAGCCGGCCGCGTGGCACGCATCGTAGATCGCCTGTGCGGCCGTCATCTGCGCGGCGTCCTTGACGCTGACGACGACGAGGTGGACCTTGAAGGGCGCGATCGCCGCCGGCCACACGATGCCGTCGGCGTCCGCGCCCTGCTCGACGGCGGACGCCGCGATGCGCGCGGGACCGATGCCGTACGAGCCCATCACGATCGGGCGCTCCTGCCCGGACTCGTCGAGGTACATCGCCTTCAGCCCCTCGGAATATTTCGTGCCGAGCTTGAAGATATTGCCGATCTCGATCACGCGCTCGACGGTCAGCGTCTTGCCACAGTTCACGCAGCGCTCGCCCTCCTGGACGGTGTGCAGGTCCGTCCAGCGCGCCTCGAAATCGCGACCGGGCACGACGTTGCGCAGATGGAAGCCCTCCCGGTTCGCGCCGACCACGTACGCGCCGTCGCGCAGCGTCTCGTCGGCGAGCACGGCCACGCGGCTTCCCACGGGTCCGATCGAACCCACCGGAGCATTCAGGTGCCGGCGCACCTCGTCGGGATGGGCCGGGCGCGCCTCCTCGCCGAGCGCGCGCGCCAGCTTTCGCTCGTGGAGCGTGTGATCCCCGCGCAGGAGGACAAGGACCGGGCCCGCCTTCGGAGCGACGAACAGCAGCGACTTGATGGTCACCCGCGGATCGACTTTCAGATAAGCAGCCACCTCGGCGATCGTCCGTACGTTCGGCGTCGCGACCTCTTCGCGGGCACCGGTGGGGAACGCGGGCGCGGCGGGCACGCCGCGCGCGAGCTCGACATTGGCGGCGTAGCCGCAGCCCTCGCACAACGCGATCTCGTCCTCCCCGGCCGCGCTGGGCGCCATGAACTCGTGGGCGCCGAGCCCGCCCATCATGCCCGTGTCGGACTGCACGACGCGGTAGCGGAGTCCGCAGCGGTCGAAGATGCGCCGGTAGGCGCCCTCGTGCGCCGTGTACGAGCGATCGAGCGCCGGCACGTCGGGATCGAGGGTGTAGCTGTCCTTCATGACGAACTCGCGCGTGCGCAGCACACCGGAGCGGGGACGCGCCTCGTCGCGCTCCTTCGTCTGGATCTGGTACCAGATCTGCGGCAAGTCCCGGTAGGATCGGATCTCACGCGCGGCCAGCCAGGCGATGACTTCCTCGTGCGTCATGCCGAGACACATGTCGCGATCGTTCCGGTCTTTGAGGCGGAACATCTCCGCGCCGATGGCGCTCCAGCGCCCGCTCTCCCGCCAGATCTCCGCGGGATGCAGCACCGGCATGGTCATCTCCTGCCCGCCGATCGCGTTCATCTCCTCGCGGATGACGGCGTTGACCTTCTCGAGCACGCGCTGCCCGAGCGGCAGCCAGACGTAGATGCCGGCGGCGAGCTGGCGGACGAGCCCGGCGCGGAGCATCAGCTTGTGGCTGATGGCTTCGGCGTCGGCGGGATCTTCGCGGAGGGTGGGAACCAGCGAGCGCGACAGGCGCATCGTTAGATTTACCGCCGGGGCGCCTGCGCAGGGCTTCGGCGCCCGACGCCCGGCGAGTCGCCGCGCTCGCTCATTTCGGCTTGGCGTCCTTCATCTTGTTGGCGCCCCTCACGCCCGGCGCGTAGACGAGCCGCTCCACCGGCTTGCCGCCGAGGATGTGCGAGCGGACGATCTCCTCGAGATCGGACTGCTGCACCCCGTGGTACCAGACGTTCTCCGGGTAGACGACGATCATGGGACCGTGGCCGCACTGGGAGAAGCAGCCCGCCTTGTTGATGCGAACGTCCTGGTGCCGACCGGCCTTGGCCACCTCGCCACGGAGATATTTCACGAACCCCTCGACATCGCCCTGATGCGGGCACTCGTCGCCGGTCGTGCACACGAAGACGTGCGTCTCGTACTGGCCCATCACTACACCGCCGCGCTCGCGAGCTTTTCCTTCCGCTCGGCGATGAACTTGTCGACCTCTTCCCGCATGGCGCTCACGATCTCAGCCTCCGGCACCTTCCGGATCACCTCGCCGCCCTTGAAGATGAGGCCGATGCCGCGGCCACCGGCGACGCCGATGTCGGCCGCGCGCGCCTCGCCCGGGCCGTTGACCTCACATCCCATCACCGCGATATGAATCTCCTCGTTCAGGCCGCGGAACTCGTCTTCCACCTGCTTGGCGAGCTTGACGAGATCGACGTCGGCGCGGCCGCACGATGGGCACGAGACGAACGTGAGGCCGCCCTTGCGCAGCCCGAGCGATTTGAGGATGTCGATGCCGACACGGACTTCTTCGGTCGGATCCGCGGAGAGCGAAACGCGGATGGTGTCGCCGATGCCCTGCGAGAGGACGGAGCCGAGGCCGACCGCCGACTTGATGGTGCCCACGCCCGGCGTGCCCGCCTCGGTGACGCCGAGGTGGAACGGGTAGTCGACCTTCTCCGCCAGCATCCGGTAGGCCTCGATCATCATGAGCGGATCGGAGGCCTTGAGCGAGATCTTCATCTCGGGGTAGCGGCAGTCCTCGAGGATGCCGATGTGCCGCAGGGCGGATGCGACCATGCCCTGCGCGGTGGGTCCGCCGTACTTCTCGAGAAGGTCCTTCTCGAGCGAGCCGGCGTTGACGCCGATGCGGATGGGAATGCGCTTGTCCTTCGCCATCTCGACGACTTCCATGACGAACTTCTTCCCACCGATATTGCCGGGATTGAGGCGGAGACCGTCGACGCCCTGCTGGAGCGCGATGAGCGCGAGCTTGTAGTTGAAGTGGATGTCAGCGACGAGCGGGATCCGGATTTGGCGCTTGATCTCGCCGAGCTTCTCGGCGGCCTCGCGCACCGGCACCGCGCAGCGGACGATGTCGCAGCCGGCCGCCTCCAGCGACCAGATCTCCAGCAGCGTGGCCTGCACGTCGCGCGTGTCCGTCTTCGTCATCGACTGGACGGTGATGGGCGCGCCGCCACCGACCTTCACCGTGCCGAGCTGGATCTGCCGCGTCTTCCGCCGCGTGATCATTCGACGTCTACCCCCCAAAGAGCTTGAACGCGCCGATGCGGTTCAGGTCGTTCCACAGCGCGTACACCATCAGCAGCATCAGCAGCACGAAGCCGACCTGCTGCGCGGCCTCCCGCTTCTTGAGCGACAGCGGCCGGCCCAGCACGGCCTCGATGACGAAGAAGAACAGATGACCGCCGTCGAGCATGGGGACCGGCAGCAGGTTCAGCACCGCCAGGTTGACGCTGATGACGGCGGTGAAGAGGGCGAGCGAGCCCACGCCTTCCTTCGCCTGGCGACCGGCCTCGGTGGCGATCTGGATCGGACCGCCGATGTTCGACGAATCGATCTGGCGGGAGACCAGCTTCCAGAGGCCCTTCACCGTCAGCACCGTCATGTCCCACGTGCGCTGCGCACCGTAGATGACGGCGTAGACGGGATTGTAGGGCTCGAACCGCACCGCCTTGGTCGCGATGCCGGCCTGGATCTTGCCGACGGTGACTTCCTCGCCGGTCGCCGTCTTGTCCTTGGCCGTGTCCGGCGTGACATTCAGCGTGAGGCGCTTGCCGTCGCGCTCGACCGTGAGGTCGAAGGGCTGGCCCGGCCGAGTGCGAATCGCCTCGACGAGATCCTCGGGCGTATAGACCGGCTGCCCGGCAACGGCGGCCACCACGTCCCCGGGCTGCAGTCCCGCCCGCGCCGCCGGCGAATCCGTCGCCACCGAGCTGATCTGCGGCACGAGCTGCGGCCCGGCGCCGATGTCCCAGACCTCGCGCGCCTCCTTGAAGATAGGATCGGTGACGGACTTTCGGCGAGGCGAGAGCGTGAGCGTCTGCTGCGCGTCGCCACGGCGGACCCGCAGCGTGAGCGCGCGGCCATCGGAGTTGGCCACCGTCCGCTCGAGATCTTCCCAGTAGGCGACGGTCTTGTCGTTCACGGCCGTGACGACGTCACCGGTGCGCAATCCAGCCGCCGCCGCCGGGCTGCCCTCGGTGACCTTGCCCACCGCCGCCGGCCAGACCGGACGCCCGACGGTGGCCAGCACGGCCGCGAAGATGAGCGCGGCCAGGACGAGATTCATGCCGGGCCCGGCGAAGACGATCAGGAAGCGGGCCCAGAGCGGCTTCAGCGCGAAGGCCTTCGCGGGATCGAAGGCCAGGGTGGCGCCGCCCTCGAGTGGATTCTCCTCACCCATCATCTTCACGTAGCCGCCCATCGGGATGGCGGACAGCACGTATTCGGTCTCCTTGCCGCGCCAGCGGAGCAGCACGGGGCCGAAGCCGATGGAGAACCGCTCGACCCCGACGCCACACCAGCGCGCGACGAAGAAGTGGCCGAGCTCGTGGATCAGGATGAGGATGCCGATGACGATGACGAAGGACACGATCATCTCGATCGGTCCGCCGCGTGACAGGACATTACCCACGGTTCACCCCTGTGGCTCGCGCGCCGACCCAGTCGCTGACGCGACGACGCGTCCGCGCATCGATGTCGACACACTCGTCGATGGACGTGAGCGAGGCCGTCGGCTGGGCGCCGAGTGCCCGCTCGATCAGTTGCGTGATCTCAGTGAAGCCGATGCGGCGCTCCAGGAAGGCCGCCACGGCGATCTCGTTGGCGGCGTTGAGCACCACGGGCGACGCGCCGCCGACCTCGAGCGCCGCGCGCGCCAGCCGGAGAGCCGGGAACCGCCCGGTATCCGGCTCCTCGAACGTCAGCGAGCCGGTGCGCGTGAGGTCCAGGCGCGCGGCCGGCGTCGGCCGCCGCTCCGGATATGTCAGCGCATACAGAATCGGAATGCCCATGTCGGCCACGCCGAGCTGAGCGAGGACGCAGCCGTCGATGTACTCCACCATCGAGTGGACGATCGATTGCGGATGCACGATCACCTGCACCTGGCTCGGCGCGAGATCAAAGAGCCAGCGCGCCTCGATGATCTCGAGGCCCTTGTTCATCAGCGTCGCCGAATCGATGGTGATCTTCGCTCCCATCTTCCACGTGGGGTGCCGGAGGGCGTCCTCCACCGTCACCGCCGCGAACTTCTCCTTCGGCAGCTCCCGGAACGGCCCGCCGGACGCGGTGAGCAGCACGCGGTGGACGTCACCACGGTTGTGGCCCACCAGGCACTGGAACACCGCGCTGTGCTCCGAGTCGACGGGCAACAGCGCGACCCCGCGCGCGCGGGCTTCCGCCGTCATGAGCGCGCCCGCCATCACCAGCGTCTCCTTGTTGGCGAGGGCCATCGTGCGGCCGGCCTGGATGGCGGCCATCGTGGGCAGAAGGCCCACGCCCCCGACGAGCGCGGAGAGCACGACATCGGCGTCGACGTCGCGGGCCAGCGTCACCAGCCCGTCGATCCCGCTGAGCAGCTCGGGACGCGGCGGAGGCAGCAGGCGCGCGAGCGCGTCGACCGCCTTCGGCTCGAGGAGCGCGACGGCGGCCGGCGCATACTTCCGGCAGAGGTCGGCGATCGCCTCGGGGTTCGAGCCGCGCGCGGCCATACCGGCCACGCTCAGCTCTTCCGGAAACGCCGAGACGATCTCGAGCGTCCGCAGGCCGATCGAGCCGGTAGCGCCGAGCAGGGTCACGCGCTTCACGAGCAGGCCACCAGCCGCGAGAAATAGTAGAAGGCGGGCAGATTGAAGAGCAGGCTGTCGATGCGGTCCAGCACACCGCCGTGACCCGGGATGATGCCGCCGGTGTCCTTCGTGCCGACGCTCCGCTTGATCACCGATTCCGCGAGGTCGCCCACCTGCCCGATCACGCCGAGGAGGGCGCCCCCGGCCAGGGCGGTGGTCGTTCCACACCCCGGCAGCAGCCAGGCGCCAAGGGCGACGCCGGTCACCACCGAGGCGACGACCTGCGCGACGGCGCCTTCCACCGTCTTGCGGGGGCTGATGACCGGCGCAAGCTTGTGACGACCGAGCGTCGACCCGACCACGTACGCCATCGTCTCGCCGATCCACGTCACCCCGACAACAAAAAGGACGAGCTCATCGCCGTGGGGCACGCTGTGCTGGAGCACGATGCCGTAGCCGAGTAGCCAGCCAATATAGAGGATGGCCAGGAGCGTGTGTGCCGCCGGCTCCGTGGCCGGCGCGACGTGCCGCCCGAGCGATGCCGCCAGCACCGCCACCACGGCCACCGCTAGCGCGAACGACGGCAGCATGAACGGGTCGGCCGCCGTGCGCCCCTGGGCAGCGAAGGACGCCGTGACGGCGCCTCCGGCCACCACCGCCAGCACGCGGTGCACCGGCCGGCCGTCGGCGTGCAGCATCCGCGTCAGCTCCCAGAGCGCGAGGACGCTGGCCGCGACCACGAGCGCGTCGAACACGTACGCCGGCGCCTGGATGAGCACCAGCAGGAAGACCGGCAACAGCACCAGCGTGCTGGCCACGCGTCTCAGCATGCCGCCGCCTCCGAGTGCGCCGAGCGCGGCACCGGCCGGGAGCGCGGTGGCCACGTCACACCCCACCGAAGCGGCGAGTACGGCGCTGGAAGTCCGCCACGGCCCGATAGAGGTCAGCCGGCGCGAAGTCCGGCCACAAGGTCGGCGTCACCCACAGCTCCGTGTAGGCGATCTGCCACAGGAGGAAGTTCGAGACGCGCATCTCGCCGCTGGTCCGGATCAACAGATCCGGGTCCGGCACGCCGTCGGTATAGAGCGCGCCGCTCACGTCCGCTTCCGAGATTCGCTCGGGCGCGAGCTCACCCGTCTGCACCCGCCGGGCGAGGGCCCGGAACGCGTCGAGCAGCTCGTCGCGCCCGCCGTAATTGAAGGCCATCAGGAGCGTCAGCCCGGTGTTCTTCTCGGTGGCGGCCACCACGTGCTCGAGGCCCCGGCGCACCGGCAGCGGCACCCCGACCGTGCGGCCGATAACGCGGAGACGGACCTTGTTCTCCATGAGCTCCGGCAGCTCGCGATAGATCGACTCCTCGAGCAGGCGCATGAGCATGCTGACCTCGTCCTCGGGGCGGCTCCAGTTCTCCGTCGAGAACGCGTACAGCGTCAGATAGCGAAGCCCGATGGCGTCGGCGGCCCGGACGATGGCTCGCGCGGCCTTGACGCCTTCACGGTGACCGGCCACTCGCGGCAGCCCGCGCCCGGTCGCCCACCGGCCGTTGCCGTCCATGATGATGGCGACGTGCGCCGGTCGCGGCTGGGCGCGCACCTCCTCCAGCAGCTTGCTCTCGCCCGACGCCGTGACCGACATCAGATCGACATGACCTCCTGCTCCTTCTTCTTCAGGAGCTCCTCGACCCGCGCGATGAACTTGTCGGTTGTCTTCTGGATCTGGTCGTGGCCGCGGCGCTCCTCGTCCTCGGTGATCGGCGCCTTCTTGTCCTTGACCATCGCCTTCAGCTTGTCGTTCGCCTCCCGGCGCACGTTGCGCACCGCCACGCGCGCGTCCTCCGCCATCTTGCCGATCTGCTTGACGAGCTGCTTGCGACGCTCCTCGGTCGGGGTCGGCATGGTCAGGCGGATCAGCTTGCCGTCGTTCACCGGCTGGATGCCGAGATCGGCCTTGGTGATGGCCTTCTCGATCTCCTTCAGCTGCGAGGCCTCCCACGGCTGGATCACGAGCGTGCGCGCGTCCGGCGTGGAGACGGAGGCCATCTGGTTGATCGGCGTCGGGTTGCCGTAGTAATCGACACGAATCGGGTCGAGCAGCGCCGTCGACGCCCGCCCCGTCCGGACCGACGCGAAGTCCTTGCCGAGGGCGTCGATGGCGCTGGTCATGCGCGCTTCCATGTCCTTGAGGACCGTCTGCGTCGACATGCCGTCCTCCCTATCCTGCCGACGAGCTGACGATGGAGCCGACCGGCTCGCCGAGCACGATGCGCTTGATGTTGCCCGCCCGCATGAGATCGAAGACCACGATGGGCAGCTTGTTGTCCATGCACAGCGAGATGGCCGTGGTGTCCATCACGCCGAGGCCGCGGTTCAGCACCTCGATGTACGTCAGCCGCTCGAGACGCCGCGCGGACGGGTCGAGCTTGGGGTCGGCGGAGTACACCCCGTCCACCTTGGTCGCCTTGATGATGGCGTCGGCGCCGATCTCCACCGCGCGCAGGGCGCCGGCCGTGTCGGTGGTGAAGAACGGATTGCCGGTGCCGGCAGCGAAGATGACCACGCGGCCCTTCTCCAGATGCCGGATGGCGCGGCGGCGAATGTAGGGCTCGGCCACGGCGCGCATCTCGATGGCCGACAGCACGCGCGTCTGCACGCCGGCCTTCTCCAGCGAGTCCTGCAGCGCCAGCGCGTTGATGATGGTGGCCAGCATTCCCATGTAGTCGGCGGTGGCGCGGTCCATGCCACCCGCGCTCGCCGCCACCCCCCGGAAGATGTTGCCACCGCCGATCACGATGGCCAGTTGCACGCCGAGATCGGCGACGTCGCGCACCTCCGCCCCGATCCGATCGAGCACGGGCGGATCGATTCCGTAGCCCAGGCTCCCCGCGAGCGCCTCTCCGGACAGCTTGAGGACGATACGTCGGTACGCCGGGCGCCTCGTCTCGGCACCCGCCGTCACGGTTATCCGCCCCCGCCAATCTGGAAGCGCGCGAACCGCTTGACGACGATGCGCTCCCCCGTCTTGGAGTTCGTCAGGTCGACGAGGTCCTTCACCTTGGTCTTGCCGGCGGCGTCCTTGATGAAGGGCTGCTCGAGCAGACACTGCTCGCTGAACCACTTCTCGAGCTTGCCCTCGACGATCTTGTCGAGGACCTGCGCGGGCTTCTTCTGATCGGCCATCTGGCCGCGGTAGATCTCGCGCTCCTTCTCGAGCACGGTGGCCGGCACGTCCTCCCGCGCGACGTAGGAGGGGTTGGTGGCGGCCACCTGCATGGCGAGGTCTCGCACGAGATCCTGAAAGGCGTCCGTCTTGGCGACGAAGTCCGTCTCGCAGTCGACCTCGATCAGCACGCCGAGCTTGCTGCCGGGGTGGATGTAGGCGTGCACGACGCCGTCCTTGGCGTCGCGGTGCTCGCGCTTCTTGGCGTCGGCGAGGCCCTTCTTGCGTAGATATTCCACCGCGGTGTCGAGATTGCCGTTCGACGCCTGCAGCGCGGCCTTGCAGTCCATCACGCCGGCGCCCGTCTTCTCGCGGAGCTCCATCACCGTCTTGGCGTCGGCCATCAGGACACCTCCGCCTCGGCCTTGTCCATCTCCTCGACGGTGTCACCCTCCAGCGCCGGCTCGCTGCCCTCGTCCTTGCCGAGGGTGCCGCGGCCCTCGTTGACCGCGTCGGCGATGCGCGAGGTGATCAGGCGGACGGCGCGAATGGCGTCGTCGTTGCCGGGGATGGCGTAATCGATCCCGGTCGGATCGCAATTCGTGTCCACGATCGCGACGATCGGAATGGCCAGCCGCTGGGCCTCGGCGATGGCGATGCGCTCCTTGCGTGGGTCGATGATGAAGACCGCCGACGGCAGCGTCTCCATGGCCTTGATGCCGATCAGCGCCTTCTCGAGCTTCTCGCGCTCGCGATCGAGCTCCAGGGCCTCCTTCTTGGACACCCGCTCGAACTCGCCCGTCTCCTTCATCTCCTCGAGCTTCTTGAGCCGGGCGATGGACTTCCGGATGGTGGTGAAGTTGGTCAGGGTGCCGCCGAGCCACCGCTGGTTCACGTAGAAGCCACCGCAGCGCGAGGCCTCCTCCAGCACCGTGTCCTGCGCCTGCTTCTTGGTTCCGATGAACAGCATGCTGCCGCCGCCGGCGGCCAGCTCGCGCACGAAGCTGTACGCTTCGCGGAACTTCTTGAGCGTCTTCTGCAGATCGATGATGTAAATGCCGTTGCGCTCGCCGAAGATGTACTTCTGCATCTTCGGGTTCCAGCGCTTGGTCTGGTGGCCGAAGTGCACCCCGGCCTCCAGCAGCTCCTTCATCGTCAACGCGGCCATGCGTCCTCCTTCGGTTGGCCTCCGCCGCGCAACGACGCCCCGTGGGCGTCGACCTCAGGCGCGCGGCGTGTGTGATGGAAACGACTACGTCGTGTACTTCCCGTTGATCCGGACGTACTCCTCGCTCAGATCACAGGTCCAGACACGCTCCTCGCCGCGGCCGATGCCGAGGTCGATGGTGATGTCGAGCGCCTGTCGTCCCATGATCTCGCGAACGCGATCGAGGCGCACGCCCTCGCGCAGCATGCCGCGCTCGACGAGCCGCTCAGCCTGGCCGTCGTCGCCGCCGAAGCTGATCGAGACCTTGTCCTGCTCCACGCGGGCGGCCGCCTTGCCGAGCGCCATCATGATGCGGCCCCAGTTGGGATCGGAGCCGTTGATCGCCGTCTTCACCAGCGGCGAGTTGGCGACGCTGCGGGCCGCCACCAGCGCATCACGCCGGCTGGCGGCGCCGCGCACGGTGATGGACACGAGCTTGGTGGCGCCCTCCCCGTCCTCGACCAGCATCCGCGCCAGGCGCGCGACGAGCGCGTCCAGCGCCACCGCGAAGTCGCGGAGGCCGCGCGCGCCCTTGTCGAGCGGGGGGTTCTCGGCGAGCCCGTTGGCGATGACGGCCACGGTGTCGCTGGTGGACTGGTCGCTGTCGACGGTGATCCGGTTGAACGAGCGGTCCACCGAGCGCCTGAGAATCGGATCGAGGGCGCCGCGGGCCACCGCCGCGTCGGTGGTGACGAAGCAGAACATCGTGGCCAGGTGCGGCTCGATCATGCCCACGCCCTTGGCCATCCCCCCCAGGGTGACCGTACGCCCGCCGACCTCGCAGCGCAGCGCGGCTTCCTTCCGCCGCGTGTCGGTCGTCATGATGGCTTCCGCCGCCTCGCGCCCGCCCTGCGGCGACAGCGACTTCACGAGCTTCGGAATGGCCGCGCGGACCTTGTCCATCGGCAGCGGCTGGCCGATCACGCCCGTCGACGCGATCAGCACGTGCGACGACGGGATCCGCAGCAGCTCGGCCGTCTGTTTCACCATCTCCCGGGCGTCGCGGATGCCGCGCTCGCCGGTGCAGACGTTCGAGCAGCCGCTCGACGCCACGATCGCTTGCAGCGCGCCCGTCCGCGCGTGCTCCATGGAGACGAGGACCGGCGCGCCCTTCACCTGATTGGTCGTGAACACCGCCGCCGACCGCGCCGGCGACGCCGAGTGAATCAGCGCGAGATCCTTCTTGCCGCTCGGCTTGATGCCGGCGGCGACGCCGCTGGCGAGGAATCCGGGAACCGCGGTGACGCCGCCCTCGAGCCAGTCGAGATCCCCGGTCATCCTCATGGATACATCGGAGGCGCGGCGAGGCCGGTGCGCTCGGGCCACCCGAACAGCACGTTCAGGTTCTGCACACCGTTTGCGGACCCGCCTTTACCGAGATTGTCGATGGCGGACACACACGTCGCGCGGCCGGTACGGGGGTCGGCGACGACCGTCACGTCGCAGAAGTTCGAGCCGACCACGGCGCGCGTGGCGGGGCGTTCGCCTTCGCCGAGGACGCGAAGGAAGGGCTCGCCGGCGTAGAACTCGCGGTAGACGTTCACGAGGTCCGCCGTGCTCATCGACGCGGCGAGAGGCACGGATGCGGTCGTGAAGAGCCCCCGGTTGAGCGGCACCAGGTGCGGCGTGAACGACACGCGCACGGTCTCGCCGGCCAGCGCGGACAGCTCCTGCTCCATCTCTGCCGTGTGGCGATGTCCCGCCAGCGCGTACGCCTGGACGTTCTCGTTGGCCTCCGTGTAGAGATACATCGGATCGACCTTGCGTCCCTGGGCGCCCGCGCCGGTGACGCCAGACTTTCCGTCGATCACGATCCCGTCCAGCCGCGCCAGCCCGTTCTTGACGAGCGGCGCGGTGGCGAGGATGGCGCCGGCGGGATAGCACCCGGGTGAAGCGACCAGCGACGCCTTCTCGATCGCCTTGCGATGCAGCTCCGGCAGGCCATAGACCGCCTCTGCGAGGCCGGCCGCATCGACGTGCGGCGTCGCGTACCACGTCGCGTAATCGCGCGCGTCGCGGAGCCGATAGTCGGCGGAGAGATCGATGACCTTCCGGCGCCGGGCCCGCAGCACCGGCACCGCCTTCTGCGACTCCATGTGCGGCAGCGCCAGGAACGCCACGTCGCAGGCGGAGGCCAGCCACTCGGGATCCAGCTCGTGGAACGTGACGTCGGAGAGACCGCGCAGATGCGGATAGACCTTCGCGAGCGGCTCACCGGCGAGGCGCTCCGACGTGACCGCCGTCAGCATCACCTGGGGGTGCACGAGGAGGAGCCGCAGCAGCTCGGCGCCCATGTATCCGCTGGCGCCGGCCACGGCGACCCGGACGCGGCTCACGGCGCTCACGCTAGCGCTTGCTGTACTGGAACTTCTGGCGCGCGCCAGGCTGGCCATACTTCTTCCGCTCACGAGCGCGCGGATCACGGGTGAGCAGTCCGGCCTTCTTCAGCGGCTGGCGCAGCTTCTCGTCGAAGCGCGCGAGAGCGCGGGCGAGACCGTGGCGCACGGCGCCGGCCTGTCCGGTGGGGCCGCCGCCCTTGACGGTCACGAGCAGATCGAACTGGCCCACCGTGTTCGTGATCGCGAGCGGCTGCGCGATGATCATCCGCAGCGTCTCCCGCGGGAAATAGTCCTCGAACGCACGCTTGTTGACGACGATGCGTCCGGCGCCGGGCTTGATCCAGACGCGCGCGATCGACGTCTTGCGCCGTCCGGTGCCGTAAAAGCGATCGAGCACGGCCGCCATCACCGCGCCTCCGCGGACTTCTTGGCCCTCGGTCGAGCGAGCACCGTCGGCTGCTGGGCGCTGTGCGGATGCGACGCGCCGCGATATACCTTCAATTTCTTCACCATCGCGCGTCCCAGCCGGTTCTTCGGCAGCATCCCCTGCACCGCCCACTCGATGACGCGCTCCGGGTGGCTGCGGAGCATCTGCTCCGCGGAAATATCCCTGAGGCCGCCGATGTACCCGGTATGCCAGCGATACCGCTTGTCCTTCAACTTGCGGCCGGTGAGGTGCACCTTCTCGGCGTTGAGGACGACCACGTGGTCACCGACGTCGAGGTGCGGCGCAAAGCTCGCCTTGTGCTTGCCTCTGAGGATGGTCGCCACCTGCGTGGCCAGGCGCCCGAGCACTTGGCCGTCCGCATCGACCACGAACCACTTCCGTTCGACTTCGCTCTCCCTCGGCATCACCGTCGGCATGTAATTTTCTCGACTCCTCAACGTAAGTGGGCGTGCGGACAGACGATTCGCAACGTCATACGCTAAAGGAAAAGGCCTGGCGTGTCAACCGCGGGTCTTATCGGGCCAGGGACACAGCTGCCGCACGGGGCAGACGGGACAGAGCGGCTTGCGCGCGACGCACGTGCGACGCCCGTGGAAGATGAGCACGTGCGAGGCCTGCGTGAGGCGCTCGGGCGGCAGCACCCGGATCAACTGCTCGTGGAGCTCGTCGGGATCGTCGGAGCGAGCCAGCCCCAGACGCTGCGACACGCGGAAGACGTGGGTGTCGACGGTCAGCGCCTGCCGGCCGAATGCATTGCCGAGGACGACGTTGGCAGTCTTGAGGCCGATCCCCGGCAACGCCATGAGGGCCTCGCGATCGTCGGGCACCTGCCCGCCGTGCTGCTCGACGAGCCCGCGGGCCATGCCGAGGAGCGAGCGCGACTTCGCGCGGAAGAACCCGGTCGAGCGGATCTCCTTCTCGAGCGACGGCGTCCGGGCCCGCGCGAGCTCGCGCGCGGTCGGATACTTCTTGAACAGCGCGGGCGTCACCATGTTGACGCGCTCGTCGGTGCACTGCGCGGACAGGATGGTCGCGATGAGCAGCTGAAACGGGTCGGCAAAGTTCAGCGCGCACCTGGCGTCGGGATAGGCGCCCTCCAGCAGCTCGAGGATCTTGCCGGCGCGCGCCTGCTTGGCTGCTCGAGACTCCGGCATCGTCTAGTCTCCGATTCGCACCGATTGCTCGGTCACCGCCACGCGCGCGATCGCCACGGGAAACGGCACGCGGCTCGCCAGCTGCTCGGTCGGGTCGTAGCGGCGCAGGAACCAGTTCAGCACACCCGTCGGGAGCGGGATCCAGCCGATGGATGCTCGCTGCACGTGGAGGGCAACGCGGCCGTCCCTCCCCGCGACCACTCGCACGAGCGCCAGCACGTCGGCTCCCGGCTGCCGCGCCGTGACGTACACCGCATCCGTCGTGAGCCGCACGCGCGTGCGACGAAATGGCTTCACCTGTTCGAGGAACGCCTGGGCGTCGTCGCCGCTGACCTCCGCCCGCGTCACCCGCAGACGTGCGAGGTCGAGCAGCTCGGCGCGCCCGGCCGCCTCGACGCTGAACGGATTGACGAGAACGTCCTCGGCCACCAGCGTCAGCCGCCGCACGCGCAGACGCGGCGCATCGGGCCGCCGATAGTCCGACAGCACCGCCGAGTCGGCCGAGAGCTCGATGCGCTTGACGCGTCCGCGGACGATCTCCTCATCGTGCTCGATGCGCAGCGCGACGTTGTCGATCTCCCGCGCGACGACGCCGAGCTGACGGCGGATGGCGGCGTCGAGCGCGACGGCCACGGCCTCCGGCGCCATCGACACGCCCTCCAGAAGGCGACGCGCGCGAACCGATGCCATCGAGCCATCGGGCAACGGGAACTCGGCGATCGTCGGGTATACCCGCGCGAGCGCCGTGTCGCGCGCGAGCTGCGCGCTCGCCCGGGCGCCCGCCTCCGCCAGGCGTGGCGGTCCCGCATCGCCGCTCTTCGCGACCACGTAGTCGATTCCGATGGGGTCCGTCTGCCATGCCGGGACGATTCTGAACGGCACGCGGTCGCGCCGTGCGTAGTATCGGAAGTTGCTCGGCGAGAACGACGCGTGGTCGGGCAACACGCTGAGCGTCAGCGGCCGGCCGCCGCTGTCGGTGGCAATCGCACGCAGGACGTCGCGCTGGCGCCAGTCGCCGCCATCCGGCTTCGACGCCACCACCGACGGCGCGTCGAGCAGCGGCAGCGCGAACGCTGGCGGCACTCCCCACCCCACCGCGCTCACCTGGACGGCGCCGGCGACGCCGACCGCCGCGAGCCCCGCCACGCGCGTCGGCGCCGGCAGCGCGGCCACCGCCATTCCGCCGAGCACAGCCGCGGCCGGCAGCATCGGCAGCATGAGACCGCCGCCCTCGTGACGGTCCAGGGCGACCAGCGCGAACGGCGCGAGAAAGGCGACGATCGCGTAGCCGCGGCGGCGCACGATCGCCATCACGAGGCCCACGATGGCGAGGACGACGGCGAGCGCGCCGAGCTGCTGGACGACCGCCGCCGCCTTCTGGGCCGCCGTCAGCATGACGGCCGTGTGGGCAGTCCCCGCCGGCGCCGCGATCAGACGCGGTCCGTACCAGGGCAGGCTGATCGCGGCCGCGAGCACGACGACCAGCGCGAAATTGCAGACGGCGCGGACGCTTCGCTCGAGCGCCAGCAGCCACAGGAGCGGCCCTGCGACGTAGAGCGCGAAGGTCGGCTTCACGAGCATCCCGACCCCGAGCGCGACACCGGCCACGATCGACAGTCCGATGCGCGTGAGCCGGTCGGTCCGCAAGAGGAGGAACAGGGCGACGGCAACGATGGCGGCCACCGGAAGGTCCACCTCGAACCGCACGGCGCGCTCGATCACGAGCGGCGCGGCGCCGAACAGCCACGCGGCCGGCACGGCGGCCGCGGCGCCGGCGAGGTCGCGGGCCAGCAAATACGTCGCGGCCATGCCGACGCCGAGCGCCACGAAGATCACGGCCTGAGCGGCGGCCACGTCCGAGGGATACAGCCGGTAGATCACGGCCGCCGTGCACGGAACGAGCGGCGCCTCCGGCGCGGACCGGTCCTGCACCACGGCCAAGAGCCCGGCCGCGTCGGCGCAGCGTACGGCGCGCTCGAGCCGGCGCGCGCCGTCCCACGCCGGCGGTCGACGATCCAGCATCAGCCACACCGAGAGCGCGAGCACGAGCGCCAGCCAGGCGCCGCCCACCAGGAGCCAGTCACGGCCGGCGCGGTCGATCCCGTTCCGCGGCGTCATCGGCCGAGCCGGACGCGGAGGGCGTCGATGCGTGTGCGCTGCTCGGCGGGTGACAGCGCGCGCGGCGCGTGTGCATGCGTCCACACGGGCTCGCGCGGGATCGGGTCGTCCGCCGCTCGGGGGATCACGTGCCAGTGGATGTGTGGCAGCTGGTTGCCGAGGAGGGCATAGTTCATCTTCACGGCCGCGTAGACGGCCGCGAGCGCGCGCGCCACCTCGCTGACCACGTCCATCAGGGCCCCACGCTCGTGCGGATCCAGGTCGTAGAGCTCGGTGACGTGACGCTTCAGCACCAGCACGGTCCAGCCGGCGAAGAACTGGTCCTCGTGCAGGTAGGCCTTCGCCGGACCGCAGTCGGCGATGAACGCGTCCGCCGCCGGCCACTCTCCGCGGCAGGCGCGGCACGCCGGGGCCGTCACCGGCGCGTCAGGTACACGCCCAGGCGGCGCAGACCTTCCTGGATGCGCTCGACCGACGAGGCGTAGGAAAAGCGCAGATATCCCTCCGCGTTGCTGCCGAACGCCGCGCCCGGGGTCACCGCGACGTGCGCGTGCTCGAGAATGTCGTAGGCGAAGGCCACGGAGTCCCCGCTGAAGCGGCGCACGTTCGCCAGGACGTAGAACGCGCCCTCCGGCTCGAAGCCCACGCCGAGCCCGATGGCACGAAGCCCCTGCACCATGGCGCGCCGTCGCTCGGCAAAGATCCGCCGGAAGCGTACGGTGTCCTCGGTCGCCTCGCGCAGCGCCGCGACGCCGGCCCACTGGACGAACTCGTTGGTGGAGATGAAGAAGTTGCCGTACAGACGCTGGAGCGCCCGCGTGTGCGCGGGCGGGGCGATGAGCCAGCCGAGACGCCAGCCCGTCATCGCGAACGCCTTCGAAAATCCGTTCAGCACGAAGGCCCGGTCGGTGAACTCCAGCATCGAACGATCCCGGCCGCCGTCGGTGAGGCCGTGATAGATCTCGTCCGAGACCATGAACGGCCCCGCCTCCTGCGCGAGCGCCGCGATGGCGGCCATGCGGTCGGCGGACAGCACGCTGCCGGTGGGATTCGCCGGCGAGTTCACGAGGATCGCGCGCGTCCGTGGCGTGAGGCGCGCACGAATCGCCTCGGGGCGGTACTGGAAGCGGTCGGCCTCGGCGACGTCGACCTCCACCGGCACGCCGTCGGCATAGCGGATGAAGTTCGGATAGCAGGCGTAATACGGGTTGGAAAGAATGACCTCGTCGCCGGGATCGAGGAGATGACCGAACAGCAGCAGCATGGCCGGCGAGGTGCCGGCCGTCACCATCACCTGCTCACGGTCGATGGTCACCCCGTAGGTGCGCGCGTAGTGCTCGACGATCGCGTCGCGCAGCTCGACGATGCCGAGGCTGTGCGTGTACCGTGTGCGCCCGTCCTTGATGGCCTTCTCCAGCGCCTCGCGCACCACCAGCGGCGCCTCGAAGTCCGGCTCGCCGAACTCGAGGTGCACGACGTCGACGCCCTGCCGCTCGAGCGCGCTCGCGCGCTCCCCCACCTCGACGGCGAGGAACGGCTCGATCTCCGCGATCCGCCTGGCGAAGCTTACCGGACCGATGACAGATCCAGACGCCGCCGACGGCGAGCGACCCCGGTCGCGTGCGCGGCGCGCGCCACCGCCTCCGCCACGGCCGGCGCGACGCTCTTGTTGAACACGCTCGGGATGATGTACTCGTCGCCGAGCTCGCCGCGCGCCACGCAGGCGGCGATCGCGCGCGCCGCCGCCATCTTCATCTCGTCGTTGACGGTGCGCGCGCGGGAGTCCAGGAGCCCGCGGAAGAAGCCCGGAAAGCAGAGCACGTTGTTGATCTGGTTCGGGTAGTCGGAGCGTCCCGTCGCCATCACGCGGACATGACGCTCGGCGTCCTCCGGCCGGATCTCAGGATCGGGATTGGCCATTGCGAAGACGATCGGGTCACGGGCCATCCGCCGGACGTCGCGCGTCGACAGGATGCCGGGCACGGACAGCCCGATGAAGACGTCGGCGCGCTCGATCACGTCCGACAGCTTGCCCGTCAGCCGGCGCGGGTTGGTGGCATCGGCGACCCAGCGCTTCATGAAGTCCATGCCCCGCGTCCGCCCCTTGTGAATCGCGCCGAACTCGTCGACGCCGACGATGTCTTTCACGCCGCTCGAGAGGAGGATCTTGATGGTCGCGGTGCCGGCGGCGCCGACGCCCGTCACCACCACGCGGAGCTTCTTCAGATCCTTCCGGACGATGCGGAGCGCGTTCAGCAGGGCCGCCAGCACGACCACGGCCGTGCCGTGCTGGTCGTCATGGAAGACCGGCACGTCGAGCTCCTTGCGCAGCCGCTCCTCGATCTCGAAGCACCGCGGCGCCGCGATGTCTTCGAGATTGACGCCGCCGAAGGCGGGCGCCAGGTACTTCACCGTCTCGACGATCTTGTCGGTGTCCTTGGTGGCCAGACAGAGGGGGAAGGCGTCGACGTTGGCGAGCTCCTTGAACAGCATCGCCTTGCCTTCCATCACCGGGAGCGCGGCCTCCGGCCCGATATCGCCGAGACCCAGGACGGCGGTGCCGTCGGTGACGACGGCTACCATGTTCTGCTTCACCGTCAGCGAGAACGCGCGCTGGCGGTCGTCGGCAATGGCCAGGCAGACGCGGGCCACACCCGGCGTGTAGGCCATCGACAGGTCGGCCCGCGTCCGGATGGGCACCTTGCTGCGGACCTCGATCTTGCCGCCGAGGTGCATCAGGAACGTCCGGTCCGAGACGTTGATGACGCGCACGCCCGGGACGCGCTTGAGACGGTCGACGATCTGGGTGCCATGCTGGCTGTCGCGCGCGTCGATCGTGATGTCGCGGAGGATCTGCTCCCGTTGCGACTCGACGAGGTCGACGGCGCCGATGTCGCCGCCGGCGTCGCCGATGGCGGAGGCCACCTTGCCGAGCATGCCAGCGCGGTTCTGGATCGCCACGCGGACGGTGAGGCTGTAGCTCGCGCTCGGTGCGACCACGGACATGGCTTCGCTTCTACCCTTCCGCGCGGAGGACTGTCAACTTCGGGCGGGCAGCGCGCGGCGGATCTCGTCGAGCAACAGCGTCGCGGCCCGGATGCGCTGCGAGGCGGGGTCGCCGCCGAGCGTGTGCTCGTGGCCCGAGAGGCGTCCGCGCACGGCCACCGCCACGGCCGCGCGCGCGACGGGCGGCGACGACTCCGGCACCGCCTCCACGTAGCTGGCCGCGCCCACGTCGACACCGGCCCACTTCATCGCCGCCAGGGCCAGCGCCTGGGCGCGACCGAGGGGCGTGGCGTCCCGGCCCGCGTCCAGACGGAGCGGTCCCTCGGAGTTCACGTGGCTCATCACCATCGAGCCCGCAAACCGTGTCGGTATGGAGGCGGCCAGGCGCTCCGTCGCTGCACCGGCGGTGCCCACTTCCACCAGCGCGACCCTCGTGGCCATCGCCGCGAGCCGCCAGCCGATCTCGTCCTCCAGGGTGTCCGAGTCGGCGCCGAATACGGCCTCTCCCAGGAGCTTGCGGATCTCCGCCTCGATCGGGGCAATCAGGCGGCTCGCCTCCTCGGCGTCCGCCGCCTTGGCAGCGATCCGGACGTCGACCTGCCCCAGGTGCGCCAGCGTGCCGACGGTCGGATTCGCCCCCTGCTCCATGAGGTTCGCCAGGCGCTCGCCGATCCGACTCTCACCGAGGCCCACGCACTTCAGGATGCGCATCCGGATCTCGCCCCGGATGCCGTATCGATCACGGAGATACGGCAGCGCGCGGCTCACGAGCAAATACTCCATCTCGCGTGGAACCCCGGGCAGGGTGATCAGGGTTTTCTCTTTTTCCTCCACGATGAAGGCAGGCGCCGTGCCGACCGGGTTCTCGACGGCGATGGCACCGGAGGGAAGGTAGGCCTGACGGCGGTTGGAGGGAGACAGCTGGAAGCCACGCGAGGCGAAGTAGACCTCGATCTGGCGCAGGAGCTCCTCCGAGAAGACGAGCTCGCGACCGGTGGCGGCAGCGACGGCCTCACGTGTGATATCGTCCGCTGTCGGTCCGATCCCTCCGGTGGTCAGCACGACGTCTGAACGGTCCAGGGCCTGGCGGATGACCGCCGCCGTGCGAGCGAGGTTGTCTCCGACCGTCGTTTTGTAGAACAGGTTCAGACCGATCGAGGCGAAGTGACGAGCAATGACGGCCGAGTTGGTGTCGACGATCTGGCCCAGCAGCAGTTCGGACCCGATTGCGATGACCTCGGCCTGCACGGGAAAGCCCTCCCGGGGCACCAAGGATACCAGAGGAATCAAGGGCTGAATACGTGAAGAACATTTCCCACCGGCGACGCGCGCGACAAGTCCGCGCGGCGGGCGGCGCCGTAGCTCTTACAACCGGTTAGCAAAAACCGGCGCGCGGTGGCGTGTTTCTTGAACCCGAACGCAGCATTACTTGAAACGTTCGGACGCTTGAGAGCGTCTTACAGGTAAACGAAAAATTGACCGGTGACACCATGACATTCCGAGAGACCGCCGTACAAGAGGGCAGCATGGAGGCCGCGGAGCTCGTGCCGACTGCGGCGCTCGGCGCCGCCGAGGAAGAGCCGCGCGCGGCCGTCCTCGCCGACGAAGAGACCGACGAGATCCAGCCCGTTCCCGAGGAAGCGCTCACTCCGCTCCCCGCGAAGGGCGAGGACCCTGTCCGTCTATATCTCAAGGAGATCGGGAAGGTCCCGCTGCTGACGGCCCAGCAGGAGGTCCAGATCGGCCGTCGGATCGAGGTCGGTCAGATCGCGCTGCGCCGCGCGCTGTCGGGAATTCCCTTCGCCGTCCGGGCGCTGCTCGAGGTCGGCGATCGCCTCCGCCACAGCGATATCGCGGCCGACGACGTCATCGTCCTGCCCGAGGGGGGCGAGCTGGAGGCCAAGGAGATCCGTCCGGTGGTGCTGGCCTTCGCCCGTATCCGCCGGCTAGAACGAAAGATCGCGCGGCTGGAGGAGTCGCTGGACGACAAGCGCCGGTCGGCCAGCAGCCGCGCCAACGTCCAGAAGCAGGTCCAGAGCTGCCGCGAGGGCATCCAGAAGATCGTCGCCGAGATGCCGCTCAAGCCGGCGCTCATCGACGACCTGGTCGCGAAGGTGCGGCGCCTTTGCCAGCGCATCGATGCGCTGGCGAGCGAGACGCGGAGGAATCGCACAGCCGCCGTCACGCGAGAGCTCAAGGAGGCCGAGGCCGACGCCGGCCTGCCGCGCAAGCAGCTGGTGACCCTGCTGAGGGAGATCGAGACCAGCGACCGCACGGTGCGCCAGGCGAAGCGAGAGCTGATGGAGGCGAACCTCCGGCTGGTGGTGTCGGTCGCCAAGCGTTATCTCGGGAGCGATCTCTCCCTGCTCGACCTCGTGCAGGAGGGCAACATCGGCTTGATGAAGGCGGTCGATCGCTTCCAGTATCGCCGCGGCTTCAAGTTCTCGACGTACGCGACGTGGTGGATCCGGCAGGCCATCACGCGCGCGATCGCCGACCACTCGCGCACCATCCGGATCCCCGTCCACATGGTCGAGACGCTGAACCGGATCTCGCGAGTCAACCGCAACATGATCAACGAGATGGGGCGCGAGCCGACGCCCGAGGAGCTGGCGCAGCGGACGGGCGTGCCGGCCAAGAAGGTTCGGCTCATCCTGGAATCGTCGCGGAAGCCGCTGTCGCTGGAGACGCCGATCGGCGAAGACTCCGAGCTCGGCGATTTCCTCGAGGACAAGAGCGCCGGGTCGCCGAACGACTCGCTGCTCAACCAGGATCTCACGACCCAGGTCGAGCGCGCGCTGGCGACGCTGTCGCCGAAGGAGAAGGAGATCCTTCGCCTCCGGTTCGGCATCGGCGAGGAAGGCGAGCACACGCTGGAAGAGGTGGGCAAGCGCTTTGCCGTGACCCGCGAGCGCATCCGGCAGATCGAGGCCAAGGCGCTCCGCAAGCTGCGCCACCCGCTGCGCGGCCGCAACCTGAAGGCCTTCATCGAGAATTGACCGCATGGGGGGCCCATGAAATGGCCCCCCATGCCCCCGGCGTTCGGGCCCGCCCCGGCGAAGCCGGGCGGGTTTCTCTGACGACTTACCGGATGACGTCCTGGGCGAAGCCCTGGGGCGCGAGCCGGAAGGCCTTGGCGAACTTGCTGGCGAAGATCTGGTAGCCGATCACGAAGATCAGCTCGACCGTGTCGGCCTCCGAGAAGTGGTCGCGCACGCGGGCGAAGCACGCATCCGAGACGTCGCGGTCGTCCCGCACGAGCGCCTCGCACAGCTCCATGGCCGCGCGCTCGCGGGCGCTGAAGCGATCACTCGCGCGCCAGCACGCCACCGCGCCGAGCGTCTCGGCATCGATGTGCTCCTTCACGCCGACGGCGTGACGGATGTCCATTCAGTACGCGGCATCGTAGAGCGTCGCCACCTGCAGCTGCAGGAGCGCGCGAAGGCGGCCATCGAGCGCGCCGAAGCGCTCGATCGATGTCCACAAAGCGCCCATGCCGAGCATCAGCGCGGGACAGTGCGCCATCAGCTTCTGCGGCGTCGGCACGTCGCCGAAGAGCCGGCGGCCGACGGCGTAGCTGGCACGAACAAGGGCTCCGGGATGGTCGACGGGAGTGATCCGGTGAGCCTGCATGTGATCCTCCTTGCTGTCGAACGCTCCTCTCATTGTCGCAGCTGGCCCGTCACCGTCCGATGCCACACCACGACGCCGGTGTCCGGCGGCGGCCCGCTGACCATCGTCAGCATGGTCGCGATCTCGCTGCGATGGTGGTTCCCATGGCCGGCCACGTGGGTGAGCAGGATGCCGAGCGGCGTGTGGTACGGGTTGCCGGCCGTGTCCTTGTAGTGGATCTCACGGCCGAGATCGACCGGCCGTAGCGCCTCCACCCACGCTTGCTGCGCCGCGACGAGCGCGTCCCACTCGGTGCGGAGCGCGGCCATGGTGGCGATGTCCGCGCCCGGCAAGGCGCCGGTGGGCTCTCCTCGCCACCGAGCCAGCCACACCGCATCGGCTCCGTAGAGATGCGCGAACATCCGCCGCAGCGCTGGAAAGCTGAACTGCGCGCCCACGTCGCGCCCGCACGCCTCCTCGCCGAGCGCGCTGGCCACGTCGAACAGACGGCGGTTGGCCCAGCGATGGTATGCGTAGAGCTCGACCGGTGTCATGGCTGCTCCTGACCGCTCCGGATGGCGATGAAGCGCGCGAGCCCGGTGCCGGGCGGCGAGCCGCTCACCATCGTCAGCATCGTCGCGATCTCGCTGCGGTGATGTGTCCCGTGATCCGGCACGTGATGCAGGAGCAGCCCGAGCGGCTGCCGGTACGCCTTGCCCGACAGCAGTCGGTAGTTGATCACCCGCTCGACGTCCGCCTCGCGCAACCCGTCCAGGAACGTCTTCTGCTCGCGCTCGAGCGTGACCCAGCGCTCCCCGAGCTCCGCCAGCGTGAGCGGCTCGTCCGGGATCGACGTCGGCGACACGCCCTGCCAGCGGGCGAGCCACAGGCCGTCGACGCCGAAGATGTGGAAGAACATCCGCTTGAGCGACGGCTCGCTGAACTGGTGGCCGATCGACTGCGCGGCCTTCGTCTCGCCGAGCCTCGCGGCCGTGTCGAGCAGGGTGCGGGTCGCCCACCAGTGATGGTCGTACAGGGTCCGCAACGCGGTGAAGCTCATCGTGTCACTCCAGCAGGGCGACCGTCTCACCCTCTTGCACGGTCTGCCCTTCACGCACGCGGATCTCCTTCACGGAGCCCGCACGCGGGGCTTCCACGGGGATCTCCATCTTCATGGATTCCAGGACGATCACCGGGTCACCGGCCGCCACCGTGTCGCCGGGCTTGGTGGTCACCTGGAACACGACCCCGGTGATGTGGGCCTTGATCTCCTCAGCCATTGAACGCTCCTTGTTCGACCATCTGGGTGTGCACGGCGCCGCGCCGGAATTCCGGGTGGCCGACGATGCAGCGCAGCAGCGGGAGCGTCGTCTTCACGCCCTCCACCACGCACGCGTCGAGGGCGCCGGCGAGACGGGCGAGCGCCTCCGGCCGATCGGCGCCGGTGGCGATGAGCTTGAACAGCAGCGGATCGTAGTGGACCGACACGACGCTGCCCTCGACCACTCCGGACTCCAGGCGCAGCCCATCGCCGTGGGGCAGCGAGAGTCGTGAGACCGTCCCCGGGGACGGCAGGAAATTCCTCGCGGGGTCCTCGGCGTAGACGCGCACCTCGATGGCGGCGCCGTGCTGGACGATCGCGTCCTGCGACCATGGCAGGGGCTGGCCGGCGGCGACGTCGAGCTGCGCGACGACGAGATCGAGCCCGGTCACCTGCTCGGTCACCGGGTGCTCGACCTGCAGCCGCGTGTTCATCTCCAGAAAATAGAATCCCTGGGCGTCGACGAGGAACTCGAGCGTCCCGGCGTTGACGTATCCGATCGCACGGGCGCCGGCCACGGCCGCCTCGGTGAGCCCGCGCTTGATCGCCGGCGCGAGGTGCGGGGCCGGCGACTCCTCCACGAGCTTCTGATGCCGCCGCTGGATCGAGCACTCGCGCTCGTGCATGTGCACGACGGTCCCCTTGGCGTCGCCGAACACCTGCACCTCGATGTGCCTCCCCTGCTCGACGTACCGCTCGACATAGACGTCCGCCCGGCCGAACGCCGCCTGCGCGCGCCGGGTCGCGGTCGCCCACGCCGGCGCCAGCTCGCTCGCCGTCGCCGCCTTCGCCATGCCGATGCCGCCGCCGCCCGCGGCCGCCTTGAGAATCACCGGATAGCCGACGTTGGCCGCGAACCGCTCGGCGGCGGCGGCATTGGCGACGGGCTCGGGGCTGCCCGGCACGATCGGCACTCCGGCGGCGGCCATGCGCCGCCGCGCTTCCGTCTTGTCGCCCATGGCCCGAATCGCCTCCGGCGACGGACCGATGAACGTGAGCCCCGCCTCGGCGCACGCCGCGGCGAACCGCCAGTTCTCGGACAGGAAGCCGTAGCCCGGATGAACGGCGTCCGCCCCGCTCTCCCGCGCAGCACCGATGAGCCGGCCGATATCGAGATAGCTCTCGCGCGCGGGCGCGGGGCCGATGGCCACCGCGCGATCGGCGTCGGTGACGTGCGGAGCGTCGCGATCCGCCTCGGAGTAGACGGCCACGCTGGCGAGGCCGCGCGCGCGACAGCCGCGGATGATCCGACGCGCGATCTCTCCGCGGTTGGCGACGAGGACGGTGCGGAGCACGGCTCAGAGGGCCGGGCTGACGTCGAGCGGCTCGAGGCGCACGAGGTCGGCGGCGGCGATGCGCCAGCCGGCCGGCGACGGCCTCCAGCGCAGCTGCAGCTGCCCGAGCATCCGCGCGCCCTCGAGCCGAACCTTGACGAGCCGATGATGGCCGATGGCCGCCAGCGCGACCACGCGGGCGCCGACGACCTGATCACCGAACCGGTCGTGCTCGGCCATGACGCTGGCCCGCGCGGACGGCTCCACGAGCGCGGCGACGCCCTCGGCGTCGCCCGCCTCGAGCGCGCGCCGATAAGCCTCGACGTCGGTGGCCAGGTCGCGCTCGAGCACACCGGGGTCGAAGTCGGGTGGCACCTCCACGAGGTCTTGCTTCACCGCGTGAGGTGACTCGGCCAGCGCCGACGCGTCGACAAGCGGCGACTCGACGTCGCCGGTGATACCGCCCGCCTCCGCGAGCAGCGCGAGCAGCCGCTGCTCCCACACCGCCTGCCGCTCGCGCGTCGCGTCGTCGCGCGTGAGCCGCGCCAGCACGATGGCGCCGGCGGCGGCGTGCCGCCGCTCTTCCTCGAGGCAGCGCTCGAGGATGCGTCGCGTGGGCGGCTCGTAGACCGGGTTGGCGTGCGCCAGGTGACGCGCGTAGACGGTGACGAGATGCGGCTTGAGCACGCGGTAGACGCCGGCCACACGCTCGAGCGTCTCGCGAGGCCTCTCCACGGACTCGAGGAGATCGACGAACTTCGCCACGCGATCGTTGGCCGGCTCCGATTGCTGGGCGGGGGCGCGCAGCTCGGGCAGGCGCCTGCCCCACAGGTCGGCGTGCTGCGCGCAGTCCCAGACGTGTCGTCCGAACAGCAGCTTGGCGGGCAGCTCCGGCGTCAGCGCGATCCAGCCGCCGAGCGCGCGCAGCATGCGCTCCTCGGCGTAACGGTAATTCCGGATTCTCCGCGCGGAGTCGTCGACGGAGAAGTGGCCGGCGAGGCGCGCGGAGCTCAATACACCTGCGAGCGCTGCGTGCTCTTGATCAGGCGCTCGATCTCCTCGTCGGTGAAGCCGGCCAGCTTGCGCGCCTCCTTCGCGATCGAGATGGGGACGACGTCGTGCTGCCCGTCCTGACGGGTGCCGCCCAGGTTGAATCGCTCGTCGATCGTCTCCTGGAACTCGATGGCCTTGCGCCGCCGCTCCGGCTCACCGCGCGTCAGCTCGTTCAGCCAGCGCGAGCCCATGCGCACGTGCGTGATCTCGTCGGCGAGCACGTAATCGACGGACTGCTGGACGATCGGATCACCGATCTTTCCCGCGATGTGGATCAGCTGGTTGAAGACATCGCACGCGAGCCCCTCGAGCCCGCGGTTGACGCCGGCCACACGCGCGGCGGCGTCCTCGGCGCACGCGCACCGCCACAGGATCGTCGTCTCGGGGAATTCACCGAGCCGCCCGCCGAGATGCTCCAGCAGGCCGAGATAGGTCTCGACGTGGCGCGACTCGTCCCACACCTGTCGGGCCATGTCCATGGTGAACTCCCAGGGCGCGTCCGGAAAGTCGCAGACCGTGCGCCCGGCGCCCTCCATCGCCTGCAGCTCGCCCACGAGGATGCCGTGCACGCGCTCGCGCATCGAATCCCGGCTCGAGAGATCGGGGAACGGCGGCAGGCCC
>Ga0075421_100000739_pt1 | contig 35721 bp, 29 predicted proteins | sample SoiMetdeltSBSDD5_FD_75292 | JGI IMG/M metagenome (GOLD analysis project Ga0075421, IMG submission 75292) | Bulk soil microbial communities from a Populus tree surrounding site in Tennessee, USA - Soil MetaG P. deltoides SBSDD5 | ecosystem: Environmental > Terrestrial > Soil > Tree plantation... | reverse complement strand
AGGAGTATGATCGTGGTCCGGCGCAGAATCGGCCTGGCCCGTTCGATGGGCTGCCCTCGCGGAAAGGAGCCAAGGCGGCTACTGCGCTCCCAGCTTCTTCAGCTCGCCCTTGATGCGCACCTTCTGCACCTCGTCCGTGGTCATCGAGAGCGCCTTGCTGTAGAGCTCGATGGCTTTGGCCTTGTCGCCCTTGGCGGCGTAGGCCTCAGCCAGGCTGTCGTGCACGTTCCACGACTCGGCGTGCATCTCGACGTTCTTCTTGAAGACGGCCAGGGCCTCGTCCAGCTTGCCGGCCTGCATGTACTGGTAGCCGAGGTTGTTGAGGTCGGCCTCACCGGCCAGTGCCATGGCCTTGTCCTTCACGGCCGTCGCCTCGTCGTTGCGGCCGAGGGCGGCGAGCAGGCCGCCCTGCGTCCACATGTTGGCGAAGCCGGGCTGCATGGACACGGACTGCTCGGCCCACTTCAGGGCCTCGTCGAGGTTGATCTTGTTGTTCAGGCAGTACCTCGCGGCGTTGTCCCAGCCCTGCCAGCTGAACTTGTTGATGCCGCGCAGGTAGTTCTCGCGCGCGTTGGCCAGCACGATCTGCGGCGTGTCCACGCCGATCTTCACGTTGACGGCCAGCTTCTCCCAGCGCAGGCGCAGCGTGGCGCCGGTGCTGGTCAGGTCGTCGAACTCCCACGTGAGCCACTCGGTGAAGGGCGTCGCGACGGGCGTGACGTCCACGCGCAGCGCGTCCTCGGCCTGGTCGTAGCTGAAGCTGCCCCACGACGTGGCGTTATCGCTGAAGATCACGGTCCAGCGATCCTTGTTCGGGATCATGTGCACGCCGTAGAGGCCGGCGGCCAGCGGCTTGCCCTCGATCGTCACGTCGTCCTGGAAGCTGATGGTCGTGTTCTCGTTCGCGCCCGCGCGCCAGACCTCGCCCCACGGCACGAGCTCGCCCCAGATGGTGCGGCCCTTCACGCCGGGGCGACCGGCGGTCACGGTCACGTCGGTGATGCCGATGACCTGGCTCACGGTGCAGGCCGGGCTGGCCCACGGCGTGGGCAGGCGCTCCTGGGCGACGGCCGAGAGCGGAAGCGCGGCCAAGGCAGCGAGCGCGAGCGCGGAACGGCGCGCGGACGGGACGAGGAGACGGAGATGACTCATGGGGGAGCTCCGGAGAGGTCGGCGAGCGGGCGATCGCGGAGAGCGGCGCCGGGCGCCCAGTGTGCCCGAGCGCGGCCCGCGCAAGGAAACGGCCCGGCGCTCGCCACGCCTGTGCCACGCGCCGCCGGCCGAGCCGTTGGCGCCTGCTTCCGGCCCCTGTCCCCCCGGATTCAGGCGGAGCAGGTAGCCTGCTCCGCGCGGGGCGCTTCGAGCGCCTACCGGCGCCCTTCTCTCCCTGAGCCGACGACCATGGCTATCGGGCTTCACCCCTCGTTCCTGCTGCTGTGCCTGGCGACGGTTGCGGCCGCGCAGCATCCCGTCGTCCTCTCCGCCCGCCTGCCCGGCGATCGGCCGGATGGCAGCCCGGGTGCCGCGCTGTCCGTGCCCGAGTCCGCCGGCTGCGGCCTCCTTGCCTCGCTCGCGAACGACGGCATCCCGGTGCCCGGCGGCGGCACGCTCAGCCCGGTGAGCTTCGTGAACCCGGCCACGGCCAATGCGGGCGCGCTGGCCTTCTTCGCCGAGGTTGCCGGCTCGCCCCGCAACCAGGGCGTCTTCACGGCCGACGCGGGCGGCCTGCACGTGGTGGCCATGGGCTGCGGCGGCGCGGGCGGCAGCGGCGTGCCCGGCACCGGCTGCGGCGACCCGACGCCCGTCGGCGGCACCTTCGGCGGCATGTTTGCGGGAACGTTCTTCGCGCCGGCCATCAATGCCGGCGGCGATGTGCTGTTCTACTCCGAAGTGCAGGGCGGCAGCTCGTCGCGCGGCCTGTTCCTGCGTCTCGCGGCCACGGCGAGCCTGGTCAAGATCGCGGCGATCGGCGACGCGTCGCCCACGGGCGGCACGTTCAGCGCGGTGGGCCCCGGCTCGGTGGGCGACGGCGGCGACGTGGTGTTCCTCGCGCGCGTCGGCGCCGGCACGGGCGCGAACATCTGGCGCTGGAAGGCGGGCGTGGTCAGCAAGGTGGCGGCCGTCGGCGACACCGCGCCGGGCGGCGGCACGTTCAGCCAGCTCGGCACCGAGTCTCTGGGCTTCGTGGATGGCACGAGCATTCCCGTGGGGCCGGTCCCGGCCGTGAATGCCTCGGGCCAGGTCGCCTTCCGCGCCATCGTGGGCAGCAGCCACCGGCTCATCGTGAACACCGCCGGCACGAACGTCCTGTACCTCAAGAGCGGGGACGCGGTGCCGGGCGGCGGCACGCACTCGGGCTTCCAGGCGCCGCACCTGAACGCGTGGGGCGAGATCGCCTTCTTCTCCGACTTCGAGCCCACGCCCGGCAACTTCAACTCGGGGCTGTTCGTGGGCACGCCAGGCGCGTGGCGCAAGGCGGTGGCCTTCTTCGATCCGCTGCCCGGCGGCGGTCAGTGCTGGGGCCTGGCCTTCTCGCGCAACCCGATGACGCCGCTCGACGACGAGGGCAACTTCGAGTTCTGGGCCAACTCGCAATACACCGGCGGCGCGGAGCAGGAGCTGGTGCTGGTCTCGCGCCGCGACGGAGGGCTCGAGACGTTGGCCGCGGCGGGTCAGCCGGCGCCGATCGGTGGCACATTGGGCTTCTTCAACGCGTGGGTCTCGCAGCGCGCGGGTTTCGTGGGCGTCTCGGCCACCACCCCGGGCGCGCCGGGCGTGGTCTCGGCGCACCTCGCGCTCACCGGCGCGCTCACGTGGGAGGACCTCGGCCATTCGCTCGCCGGCGCCGCGGGCCTGCCGCGGCTCACGGGTGAGGGCTCGCTCGAGGCGGGCTCGGCCGGCGCGCTGCGGCTCACGGGAGCCGCCACCAACGCGCCAGTGTGGCTGCTCGCCGGCCTGACGCAGGCGCTGGTGCCCTTCAAGGGCAGCGTGCTGGTGCCCGACGCGCAACTCCTGGCGTTGCTTTTCGCGAGCGATGCCTCGGGCGCGCTGGACCTCACGTGGCTCGCGTGGCCGGCCGGGGTGCCGGCGTGCACGGAGGTGGTGTTCCAGGAGTGGATCGTGGACGCGACGGGACCCAAGGGCGCAGCGGCCAGCAACGGGTTGATGGGTCGCACGCCGTGAGCGACTGATCGATCGGTGCGGCGCCGCCAGAAGCCTGGCCGCCGACAGGCATGCGCTACCGCTACGACCTGGATACGGTCATCGAGTTCGCGATCGATGACGAGGTGAGGATAGGTGTTCATCGCTCGGCGTCGACACACGTCGTCCTGCTTCGGCCAGCGGCCCGGTGCCTCCGCGATCGGATCGATGGCTCGTCCGAGCTCCGCCAGGAACGCTGCGGCAGCGCGATCGCTTCGGAGGCCGTACCAGGCGAGCGCATCCGCCGCGTCGGACATTGCAGCCGGATGAAATGTGACGCGCTTCAACCCGTCGAGAGACGGCGCCGCACCTCGGACCTGGGAATGGCGCGAACGGCGCCCGAATCGAGCTCCCGGATCCGACGAGTGATTTCGGCTTCCCACGCCGCGCCGGCATCCTCGTCGACGGTCGTGTCGAGGCGCTCCAACAGGGACCCTGCCAGCGCCGCCCGCGCCTCGGGCGGCAGCTTGAGAGCGAGTTCGAGAATGCGACTGATCTGCTTCAACTCGTCGGACATGAAACCACTCTAGCTGTCTTGTAACGGGCGTGCCCCGGCGGAGCGGGAGAGCGACGCCGGCCGACGGGTGAGCGGGCGGCTGCGGCGCTACGATCGGCCCCATGAGCCGCGCCTTCGTCAAGGAGACCGAGACGCCCGGCCCGGCCTGTCCGTCGCCGCCGGGCTGCGGGGGCGCAGGCGTGCCCGTGCCGGCCGCCACGCTGGTGGCGCGGCTGGCTGCTGGCGCGGCGGCGCGCTTCGCGGGCACGACCTTCTTCTGCCCCGACCCCGCGTGCGATGTGGCCTACTTCGACGGGCGCGGCGAGCGCGCCACGCGCGCCGAGCTGCTGGCGCCGGCGTACCCCAAGCAGCTCGGCGCGCCGCTGTGCGCCTGCTTCGGCGTGACGCGCGAGCAGCTGGAGGCGCTCGGCCACGCCGGCGACAAGGCCGGCATGCGCGCCTTCCTCGAGCGCACCGCCTCGCCCGAGGCGCGCTGCGAGACCCGCGCCGCCGACGGCCGCTGCTGCGCGACCGAGGCGCGGCGCGTCTTCCTGCGCGCGCTCGAAGGCGCGTCGGACGCCGGCGCCGGGCCCCGCGGCGGCTGACGGCAGCGTCCCGGCCGAGCGGCGCGCCGCGGCCCGGCGAGCCGGCGGCCGGCTCAGCCGATCTCGAGCTCGGTGCGCGTCTCGAAGCCCTCCGGCGGCCTCCGGATTGCGCCGCGGACCGGGTGGGAGCCACACTCGTCGCCCCCTTCACCGTCCCGGAGGTCCGCCGTGCGCCGAGTGCTGCCCGCCCTGTTGCCCCTGGCCCTGCTCGCGGCCTGCTCCGCGCCCGGCGGCTCGACCCCGGTCCGCGAGGCCGATCGTCCCGTGCTGCTCGATCGTGTGGACGACGTGGCCATCGCGCAGCTCCACGCCGACGGCTTCGAGAATCTGTCGCCGGGCGAGCAGGCGCTGTGCTGGCACCTGTCGCGAGCGGCCATCGCCGGTCGCGACATCTTCCTGCAGCAGCGCTGCAACGACGGGCTGGCCCTGCGCGACCTGCTCGAAGAGATCCTGACCCACTCGGACGGCATCGACCCGGACACGCTCGCCGAGCTGCGCCGCTACACCAAGCTGTTCTGGGTCAACAACGGCCCGTGGAATGCGATCACGTCGCGCAAGAGCCTGCTGCGCTGTACGCCCGACGCACTGTTCGCGGCGGCGGCGGTGGCGGACCAAAACGGCGCACGGCTCCCGCGGGGCTGCGCGCGTGGCCAGAGCTGCCGGATCCACTCGCCACCGATCGGATGGCAGCATCGCCTCCACGAGCTGGATGACTGGTTCTTCGCCCCCGCCTTCGAGCCCATGGTCACCGCCAAGAATCCCGAGGGCGGCCTCGACATCGTGCAGGCCTCGTCGTGCACCTTCTACGGCGACGGCGTCACGCTCGCCGACCTCCAGGGCTTCGACGAGCGGTACGAGCTGAACTCCACCATCGTGAAGCTGCCGGACGGCACGCTCGAGGAGCAGATCTGGCGCGCCGGCCTGCCCGAGGAAGGCATCCCGCCCGGCCTCTACGCCGCCGAGCTGTCCGAGGTCGTCGCCTGCCTCACGGACGCGCTGCCCTTCGCGCCGGAGCCGACGCGCGTGGCGCTGGAGAAGCTCATCCGCTTCTACCGCACCGGCGCCGTCGCGGATCGCGAGGCCTACGACATCGCCTGGGTGGCCGACGGCACCTCGGCGGTGGACACGATCAACGGCTTCATCGAGGTGTACGTGGACCCGCGCGGCAAGAAGGGCAGCTTCGAAGGTGTCGTCTTCTACGAGGACCCGCACAAGGCGGCGCTCATCAAGGGCCTGGCCGACAACGCCCAGTGGTTCGAGGACCACATGCCCTACGCGCCCGAGTACCGGAAGCCGCAGGTGCGCGGCATCTCGGCGCGCAGCATCGACGTGGTCTGCGAGACGGGCGACGGCGGGCCCGTGACCCCCGTGGGCATCAACCTGCCCAACGACCAGCGCATCCGCGAGCAGCACGGCAGCAAGTCGGTGAGCCTGGCCAACGTGGTGGCTGCGGGCGAGGCGCTTTCAGGCAGCGGCGTGCGCGAGGAGTTCTGCTGGGACGAGGCCGAGATCCAGCGCAACGTGCGCTGGGGCGGGCTCACCGGCGAGATGGAAACCAACATGCACGAGGTCATCGGCCATGCGAGCGGGCAGCAGGACGCCGCGCACCAGGGCGACCCGGCCACGTGGATCGGCGAGGACTTCTCCGCGCTCGAGGAGGGCCGCGCCGACCTCGTGGGGCTCTACTTCATGGGCGACCCCAAGCTGAAGGAGCTGGGCCTGCTCGATGATCCGGCCGAGGCCGCGCTGGCCGCCTGCGAGTCCTACACGCGCAACGGCCTGCTGCTGCAGCTGCGCCGCATCCGCGAGGGCCACCAGATCGAGGAGGACCACATGCGCAACCGCGCGCTCGTGGCCAACTGGATCCTGCGCAACGGCTCGGCCATCGAGCCGCGCACGCGCGGCGGCGAGCACTACTTCGTGGTGACCGACGCCGTCGCGTGGCGCGAGGCCGCTGGCCGGCTGCTGGCCGAGATCCAGCGCATCAAGAGCAGCGGCGATCGCGCCGCCGCCAAGGCGCTGTTCGACGAGTACGGCGACACCTTCGAGCCCGCGCTGCGCGACGAGGTGGTGGCGCGCTACGAGGCGCTGAACGTCCAAAGCTACACCGGCTTCGTGATGCCGCGGCTGCAGCCCGAGTGGGGCGCGGACGGCGCGCTGGCCGACGTGACCATCAGCTACCCGGAGTCGCTGGCGACCCAGATGCTCGAGTGGAGCGGCCGCCGCCTGCCGCCGGTGACGCTGCCGGACGATCCGGCGGCGCTGTACCACGACGTGCTGCACCGGATGCTCGACGCGCCGGAGCTGGAGCTGGGCTTCGAGATCGAGGCGACCGGTGCGAACGTCGCGCGCAAGGCAGGTTCCTTGCGCGTGCTGACCGGCCAGCGCTTCGAGCTGCAGGCGAGCGGGCCGTTCAACGGGATGGACTCGTCGGTGCACATCTCGGGCGAAACCTCGGAAGGCGCGCTGGCGGCCGCCGTCCCGCCGCAGTCCACGGACGGCCTGCTGCACGGCCTCATGGCGCGCGGCCTGCTGCACAACCTGGCCATGCTCGCCCTCGGGCGCCCGCTGGATCTCTCGGATGCCACGGCGCACGGCGTGAGCGCGAGCGCCTTCGAGGCCCTTCCGGACGGCGAGCACGGCGGCCACGCGACGCGTCGTATCGGCTTCGCGCTGCGGCTCGGCGAGCAGAAGGTCGGCGAGGCGACGCTCGAGGTGTGCACCGTCAGCGGGCTGCCGGTGACGCGCACCCAGACCGTGCACTTCCCGCAGGGCGACATGCAGGTGACCGAGGGCTACGAGGTCCTGCGGCCGGCTCGGGCGTGCGACGGGAGCCCGCCGATCACCGCGCCCTGAGCGGTCTGCGCGGGGTCCTACGGCAGGAAGCTCATCGTCACCGCGTTGCTCAGCGCGAAGCCCTTGGGCTGCGCCGGGTCCTTGAACACGAACTGCAGGTACACGTCGTAGGGCCCGCCGGTCTGGCCCGACCACACGCGCACGTAGCCGTTGTCGGTGGCGCCCGACTCGTAGGCGCCGACGTCGAAGTCGTCGAAGCCGTCCCTGTCCGCGTCGCCGACGCTGGCCACGGCGGCCCCGTAGAAATCTCACGTGCCGGCGCCCACGTGCAGCTGGCCGGGCGCGCCGAGCGGCCCGTGGAACACACGCACCACGCCGGCGGTGTTCGACTGGAAGTAGGCTCCCACCACGATGTCCGAGAGCCCGTCGCCGTTGAAGTCGCCGCCATCCACGGTGTAGCCGAGGCTTCCGGCCCCCTCGGTGCCGCTCACGGTGAACTGCAGCGTCTCGGTCTCGCCGCGGTACACGCTGGCTTTGCCGCCGTAGCCCACGGTCGTGTCGGCCCCGGCCAGGCCGACGACGATGTCCGGCATGCCGAATCCGTCCACGTCGCCCGCGCCGGCGACGGACCAGCCCATGTTGTCGTCCTCGTTGGTGCCCGTGCGCCCGCGCGCCAGAACGCCCGGTCTCCCGCAGCGGCGCCGCGGGCTTTCCCCCGCCTTGCCGCGCTACCATGCCGCGCCCAACCCCTCCTGCGGAGTCACGCCATGCGCAAGTCGATCGTCGTCGCGTCCGCCCTGCTCTCCGTCGGCCTGCTCGCCTTCGCGCTGCCGGGCCCCGACGAGAAGGCCGAAGCCCGCGCCAAGGAGCTGCTCGCGCCCTTCGCCGGCAACTGGGACACCGAGTTCTCGATGATGGGCATGCCGCCGTCCAAGGGATCGGAGGTCGTGAAGGCCCTGCCGCACGGCCTGGCGCTGGTCATCACCAGCTCGGCCGACATGGGCCCGAACGGACCCTACGAGGGTCACGGCCTGCTCGGCTACGACCGCAGGAGCGGCACGTGGCAGCACGCGTGGACCGACAATGCCGATGCGGGCCTCAGCGTGAGCGAGGGCAAGTTCAGCGAGGACGGCAAGTCCTTCATCATCGAGGCCGAGGAGGACATGGGCGCAGGCCCGATGCCGATGGTGATGACCATGCACGTCGACGACGCCGACCACATGACGTGGACCATGCGCGCCAAGAGCGCGGATGCGGGCGCTGCGCCGATGATGACCATGAAGTACACGCGCAAGCGCTGAGGGCTCGCGGCAGCCGTGAAGCGGGCGTGCCCCGCCGGATTCCGGCCCGGGCGCGTCCGCTTGCCCTTTCCGGGCCGCCGGCGCGACAATCGTCGCCCGACGGCCGAAGCGCCGGACATTCCCGACGTGATCGCCGCCGATGGAGCAGCCCCATGCTTTCCAGCGGACGGATCTGCGGGTCATTGTTGTCCGGAGCCCTTGTCCTCGCGCCCGCCGTCGCGGCCCAGGCCGGTGGCACGGCCGCCGCGTCCTCCGCCGCCGAGGCCCCTGCCGACTCCGGCTGGCCCCGCGTGTTCACGCAGGGCGATCGCAAGGTCGTGCTGTACCAGCCGCAGATCGATGACTGGCCCGGGTTCAGCCAGGTGGACCTGCGCATGGCCGTGGCCGTCACGCCGGATGCCGCCAAGCCGCCGGTCTACGGCGTGGTGCAGGTGCACGCCACGACGCAGGTGGACCACGACACGCGCACGGTGCTGGTCACCGCGCCGCAGCGCACGGTGCGGTTTCCGAACCTGCCCGCCGACCAGGCCGCCGCCCTCGAGGACATGCTGAAGCAGGCCGTGCCGCCCCAGGCCTCGATGACCGTCTCGCTCGACCGCGGGCTGGCCTACATGAAGCCGGACACGGCGGGCCCGGCTGCCGGCGCGGCGAAACTGAACCTCGACCCGCCGGCGATCTTCTACAGCGAGCAGCCGGCCATCCTCCTGGGCTTCCAGGGTCGCCCGCGGTTCAAGCCCATCCAGGATGCGCCGCTGCTGGCGGCGATCAATGCGAACTGGGACGTGTTCCTCGATCCGGCCACGGGCACGTACTACCTGCTCGACACCGCCCACGGGACCAGCTGGCTGCAGACGCGCGATCCCGTGGCCGGCCCGTGGGCGCCGGCGGGGCCGCTGCCCGACGCCTTCACGGATCTGCCCGCCGGCGAGTCGTGGGCGCACGTGCGCAGCGCGCTGCCCGCGCCGGGCGCCGCGCCGCCGATCGGCCAGGCGGTCAAGGTCTTCGCATCCACCGCACCCGCCGAGCTGATCGTCCTGGACGGCGAGCCGGAGCTCGAGCCGATCAGCGGCACGCAGCTCATGGCCGTGGCCAACACCGACAGCGTGCTCTTCAAGCACCTGGGCGACGGAACCTGGTACTACCTGGTCGCCGGCCGCTGGTTCAGCGCGGCGGCGACATCCGGGCCCTGGACCGCCGCCACGGCCCGACTGCCCGCCGACTTCGCGCAGATCCCCGCGGATGACCCGCGCGCCGCGGTGCTCGACTCGGTGCCCGGCACGACCGAGGCCTCCGACGCCGTGCTGCTGGCCGAGGTGCCCCATACCGCCACGGTGGATCCGAAGGCGCTCACGCTCGACGTGACCTGGGCCGGCGCGCCGACGTTCGCGCCCATCCCGCCGACCACGATCCAGTACGGCGTGAACACGCCGATGAGCGTGCTGCAGGTGGCCGGCAGCTTCCTGTGCTGCCACCAGGGCGTCTGGTTCACCGCGCCCGCGGCGACCGGACCCTGGAGCGTGGCGACCTCCGTGCCCGACGTGGTCTACACCATCCCGCCGACGAGCCCGATGTACCCAGTCACCTTCGTGCGCGTGTACGGCACGACGCCCGACGCCATCACGGTCGGCTACACGAGCGGCTACGACGGCGAGTACGTGTCGCAGGCCGGCACGCTGATGTTCGGCCTCGGCGTGATCGCGGGCGAGGAGCAGGAGGACGAAGACGACGACGACTGGGACGCGTACTACCACTACGGCCCGGCCTGGTACTCGTACGGCTGCGGTGCGGTGTACGCCGGCTACGCGTACGGCTGCTGGTACCGCGGCGGCGCGGCCTACGGTCCGTATGCGGGAGCCGCGCGCGCGACCGCCTGGAACCCCGTCACCGGCGCGTGGGCGAGCGCCGGGTACGTCCGCCGTCCGGCGGGTTCGGCGGCGTATCGCGCCGGCTACAACCCCGCGACGGACACCGCGGCCGCACGCGTCGGCGGCACCGACGCCTACGGCGCGTGGAGCCGCGGCGTGGCCACGCGCGGCGACGCGTGGGTGGCCGGCGGACAGAAGAGCACCGCGGCCGGCAGCGCCGCCTGGGTGCAGACCTCGGCGGGCGGCGCCGCGGTGGGCGTGCAGACGGCCCGAGGCACGGCCTACGCGGGCAAGACCGCGGAGGGCGACGTGTACGCGGGCCGGGACGGCAACGTGTACAAGCGCGGCGACGACGGCTCGTGGCAGCAGCACGATGGCAGCGGCTGGGTCACGCCGCACGCGGACGCCGGCGCGGCCGCGACTCCCGCCGACAAGGCTGCGCCGGCCCGGGGAGCGGAGCGAACCGCGTCCGCCTCGACCGGCGGACTCCAGCAGGCCTCCAAGAGCGACCTCGACCAGGCCGCCAGCTCGCGGCAGCTCGGCAACACCCGGAGCATGCAGTTCCAGTCGAGAGGATCGTTCAGCGGTTTCCGCGGGCGGCGGTAGCGCCTCGCCGCCCGCGCCCGCGCGCCGCTCAGTCGTCGAAGGTGATCAGCGTGCCCGGGTCGGCCAGCAGCGCGCCGCCTGCGACTTTCAGCACGGCTCCCTGCAGGTAGATGATCCCGCCCGTTCCGGGTGCCAGCGCATCGCCGAAGCCGAAGGGCACCGACAGCGTTCCCGAGGCCGGCAACGGTGACAGCAGGAACAGCGCCGGGTGGCCCGTGACCAGCGCGCCCGAGTACTTGGAGAACCAGGCGACGGGCTCCCAGGCCATGGCCATGAGCACCACGGGCAGGTCGCCCGGCTGGCCCGCGAACGTCAGCGTGGTCGAGGCTCCGTCGAGCACCGGCGACGTGACCGCGAACGATGCCGACGACCCGGGCAGTTGCGTGAGCTGGCCGAAGAGCACGCTCGTGTTCGGGCCATCGGCCGAGCAGCCCTCGGGGTCGGCCTCGCCGCCGAGCGGGTGCGTGTCGAACAGCGTGGCCTTGCTGCCGAAGGTGAACAGCTTGAGGCCCGGGCCGCCGTCCACCTGCAGCTGGCAGATGGCCGGGCCGGGGACGCCCTCGCCCGGGCCGCCCTGCAGCACCGAGCCCTCCGCGAAGAAGAAGCCGCCGTCCGGGTACGCGCCCGGACCCCCGGCGCCCCCGGTGAACCCAGACTCCCACGCGTAGACGCTGCTGTCGATCGCGCGCAGCCCGGCTGCGATGTGGTTGATCCCGAACAGCGAGAGATACGAGGTACCGGTCACCTGGCTGCGCACGAAGAGCACCTGGCTGGAATCGGTCACGTACGCGCCGTGGCGGTCGAACACGTCGTTGGCGCCACCGACGATCTCGCAGTCCTGGATCCACACCTGGCCGCCGCAGCCGTCGACGCGCAGGCCGTATCCACCGTTGTCATTGCCCGGCGGCTGCGTGCCCTTGAGCGTGAGGCCCGCGAGAACGACGCCCTGGTTGGCCGCGATCCCTGTCACGGTGGCGGCGGGTGTCGCGAAGCTGGAACCGAGGAGCGCGAGATCGACCACGACGCTGGCGCCCGGCTCGGCCGCGACCACCAGCGTGAGGCCGTCGATCGTGAACGGCGCGTACGTGCCGCTGCGCACCAGCAACGTGTCGCCATCGACCGCGGCCGACACCGCGTCCGCGATGCTGGTGAAGGCGGAGCCGGGACCTCCCGTGGCATCGACGACCAGCAGGGCACCCTGCGCGTGCGCGACGCCGGCGGCGGCGAGCGCGACCAGGTTCCGGACGATGGGCGCGAACGTGGCATGCACGGCGGTCCCTCCAGGGTCACAGGACCCGGGGGGCAGGGCCCTCGTCCCGGGATCCTACACCTGATGGCGCGGACGCGCGGACCGGGACCGGAAGGGTCCGGCGACCCTTCCGGTCTCCCGTCCTGCATGCCGGGCAGGGCTCAGGTGCCGGCCCCCGCTCCCTTGGAGGCGGGAGTCGTCCCGGTGCCGAGCGAGAGGTTCGGGCCGGACGGCAGGCGCTTGATGTCGATGCCGGGCTTGTCCTTCAGCTCGTCCTTGGTCGCGGGCACCTGGTACTTGTCGCCGTGCGGCGTCAGCCGGTCGAGAGCCATGCCGTGGTGCTTCTCGCCCACGCCGAGCACGCCGCCGACCGAGAGCACGGCGTAGGCCACCTTGCCCTTGGAGAGGTCGATGGCCAGGTCCTGGATCTCGCCCACGTCGTCGCCGCTCGTGGTCTCGATCTCCGTGCCGATGAGCTTCTTCGCGCACACCGGATGCTCCGCCGCGGAGGCCGTCTTCTCGGCGCCCTCGGGCTTGTCGCCGGCGGCCGGCGTGTTGCCCTTGTAGTGGTCGCAGGACGACTTCACCCAGGCCACATCGATCTTGTCCTTGTCCTTGATGGTGGGTGCGGACTGCAGCCTGGCCACGTCGGCCACGGCGAACTTGTCCACGTCGGGCGTGGCGGCCGGCTCGGCCTTCGAGTCCATCTTCGCCGTGAGCTTGTCGAGCGGAATGGCCGCGAGGCCCGCGTCCTTGCGGTCCACGAGCGCGCACACCTGGCCGTCCTTCGCGACGAGGAGGTCGTCGACCTCGCCGACCCTCTTGTCGGACGCGTCCACGATCTCGGTGCCGATGATGTCGCTCGCGCGCGCGGGCGTGCTGACGATGGTCACCACGGCCTTGGGCTCCGTGGCCGCGGGCGACTCGGGTTTGGCGGGCGGATAGGCCGTGCCGGGATCCTGCGCGGTCGTCGCGCCCGACAGGGCGCCGGCAAGCAGTGCCAGCGCGATGGGGAATCTCTTGAAAGTCATGACGTTCGGGCTCCTTCGAGACCGGGGGAGGAGAATTGGTCTCGTGCAGTTCGTGCGTGCAAGGTGCGTGCCAGCAGGCGGAGCCTGCGAGTCGCTGAATCGTCGTCGCGCGAGCGCCCCCAACCGGGGCGCACGCTGGCGCGCGACGCTTCGAGATCGCGGAGGAGACGTCGCGGGCTCGGCAGGTCGCGCGGGCCGCCGCCGTCGCGGGCCGCGCGCGCGTCGGTCGCGGCGCCGCGCGGCCGCGGGTCAGCGCAAATCCTGCAAGTTTCCGTCCTGCCGGGCGGCGCGGATGCGCTCGACCAGCTCCGGCGCCAGGTCGTTGGGCACGGGGAAGCTCAGGACGTAGTGCGCGACGAGCCAGGCGTCGCCCTCGCGCACGAGCACGCCGCTGCCCCGCGTCTCGCCGTACTTCTCGTTGGCGAGCCGCTCGTCGAACCAGGCGATGCGTCCGCCTTCGTCGAGCATCACGTGCCGCTCGAGGGGCACGTAGGTCCAGCCCTGCCCGCGCGCGAAGAACGGATCGGCGTACGCCCGAAAGGCGGGCACGTCCCAGCGCTCGGTGGCGTCCGTGCCGATGAAGACCGCGTCCTGCGCGAAGAGCGCGAAGTAGGCCGGGCCGTCGGCGCGCGCGGCGGCGGCATGCAGCGCATCGAGCACGGCTTCCGGCGATTCGTGCGCAGGCTGCGGCGCGGCGCAGGCCGCCAGCGCGAGCATCGTCACGGCGAGCGGCCGCCCGATCCTCATCCGGTGAACCAGGCCGGCTCGCGGCCCTTCTTCCACTTGATGTTGCAGCCGAGGCTCGGGCGCTGCTCGCCCGGCACGGGCCGGCCGGCCAGCACGGCGTCGGCGGCGGTGCGCAGGTCCGCGCCGGTCACGGGCTCGTCGTTGCCCGGGCGGCTGCCGTCGAACTGGCCGCGGTAGGCGAGCCGGTGCGCCTTGTCGAAGAGGAAGAAGTCCGGCGTGCAGGCGGCCTTGTAGGCCTGCGCCACGGCCTGGCTCTCGTCGAAGAGGTAGGGGAAGACGTAGCCGATGGCGCGCACCTCGTCCTTCATCTTCGCGGGACTGTCGTCGGGGTGGGTGGCCACGTCGTTGCTGTTGATGCCCACGAACGAGAGACCGTGCGCCGCGTACTCGCGGGCGAACGTGGCGACGCCGGTGCGCACGTGTTGCACGAAGGGACAGTGGTTGCAGAGGAAGGCGACCACGAGCGGCTTGCCCTTGAAGTCGGCCAGCTTCACGGTGCGGCCGTTCGTGTCGGGCAGCGCGAAGTCTGGCGCCGCGGCGCCGAGGGCGAGCATCTGGGTCGAGGCGGTCTTGACCATGATTCGTGCTCCGCTGTCAGGGCGTGAGGCAGGTGACGCCGTTGCTGGCCGCGAACCCGGCCGGCCCGGCCGGATCCTGGATCCACATCTGGAAATACAGCGCGAGCAGCTCCGGCAGGCCGACGGGCCAGGCGCCGGGCAGCACGACGCTGCCGGTCGCGCCGGTCGCGAACGGGCCGAGGATCGCGTCCGCGTCCGGCACCAGCGTGCCGCCCTTGAACGGCACGAAGAGGCCGCTCAGGCCCACGACGAGGAAGGCGCTGGCGTTCGCGCGGGCGCTGCCGAGCGTGAGCGTCACGGGGTCGTTGCCCACGACGTCGCCTCTGCCCGCGAGCGCGGTGAGGCCCGCCGTGCCCGCCAGCGCAAAGCCCACGTCCTTCCAGGTGCCGACCACGGTGACCTCGACGCCGAGGTCGCCGTCGGGGTCGCTGTTTCGCCCGGGATGCGGAACTGGTTGCTGGGCGGCAGGATGTTCGCGTCGCTGCTGCATACGCCGATGAGCGAGAGGATCGTGCCGCCCGCGGGCCCGTTGTCCATGTCGCCGAAGCCGCGCGTGCGCAGCGACTGGCCGGGCACCGCGCCGAGGGCGGACAGCGGCACGGGCACCGAGTCCACCGCCGAGTCGTTGGCGGAGAGCCTGAGGTAGCCCTCCTTCGAGTCGAGCGGCTCGTTCAGCGTCTGGGCCGCGGCGGGCAGGCTCGCGGCGAGGGCGAACGCGAAGCCTGCGAACCGGACGGCGGACGGACAGGACACGGCGACCTCCCCAGGATGTCTTGGCGCAGGGCCCGAACGGCGGAAGGCCGGACCCTACCAGAAGCTGCGCGCCGCGCGGAGTCGAGCGGCGCCCGACGCGGGACGGCGCGTTCGGGCGTGATCAAGGTGGAGCGCGGCGCTCAGCGACGGCGCGGCGCGCGACTTCCTGGCGTGCGCCGCGGCGGGACGCGCTCCTCGGGCAGCCCGTAGAGCGTCTCGGGCGCGATGTCCGCACCGTTGGGCCAGACGACGGTGCCGGCCGCACGGGACGCGCGAGCCTTGCGGAAATAGGCGGGCCGGTGCAGAGGCACGAAGACCGGGCCGCGCAGGAGCGGGCCCACATTGACACGCTTGCGGGTACCGTCGTCGAAGACGAGCAGCAGGGACGTCGGGCCGACTGCGCGGGCTCGCACGACGTCTGGCAGGTACTTCACGACATGATCTCAATCGAGAGGCGGAACCGGGCTTGGTTGAAGACCCGCACGAGCCTGTAGCCAGCTCGCCAGGACGAGCGACTCGTTTCGCGCCAACCACGTCCGCACGAGTCGCAGAGCACGCGGCGGAAGGCCACCATCCAAGAGGTCGCCGGAACCGATCTCCAGAGTGGCCTTCCTGCCGGAATAGCGGGCATGCACGTGGGGCGGAGCATGATCTGAATAGTACACGTAGATCGAGATGCCGTAGAAGCGGCTGATGCAGGGCATGGAGCAGTGCGCCAGGACGAGTTCGCCGCGCCGAAGGCGCGACGTCCCCTGCCGTCGTCGTTGCTCCAGCCCCGTTACACCGACTCTCCGCCTTGCGCTCCGCTTCCCCGTGATCACAATGGCCGCCCCATGCCGGCTCCCGCCCGCCGCCCGATCCGCAAGGTGCTCGTCGCCAACCGCGGCGAGATCGCGCTGCGCGTCATGCGCACCTGTCGCGAGATGGGCCTCAGGACCGTGGCCGTGTACAGCGACGCCGACCGCAACGCCCTGCACGTGCGCGCCGCCTACGAGGCCGTGCGGCTCGGGCCGGCGCCCGCCGCGGAGAGCTACCTGCGCGGCGACCTCGTGGTGCAGGCGGCGAAGCAGACCGGCGCGGACGCCATTCACCCGGGCTTCGGTTTCCTGTCCGAGAAGGCCGCCTTCGTGCGGCAGGTGGAGGAGGCCGGGCTGATCTTCGTGGGGCCGAGCGCGGAGGCCATGGAGGCCATGGGCGACAAGCTGGCCGCTCGGCGCCACATGCTCGCGGCCGGCGTACCCGTGGTGCCGGGCACCACCGAGCCGGCGAAGGACGACGCCACGCTGCTGGCCGAGGCGCGGCGCATCGGCTTCCCGGTCATGATCAAGGCCAGCGCCGGCGGCGGCGGCAAGGGCATCCGCATCGTGCGCGGCGAGGCCGAGCTGGTGTCCGCGGCCGCGCGCGCGCGCGGCGAGGCGCGCGGCGCCTTCGCCGACGACCGCATCTACCTCGAGAAGTACCTGCAGGAGCCGCGGCACATCGAGATCCAGGTGTTCGGCGACGCGCACGACAACGTCGTGCACCTCGGCGAGCGCGAGTGCTCCCTGCAGCGCCGGCACCAGAAGGTGGTGGAGGAGCGCCCGTCGCCGCTGCTGGACGAGGCGCTGCGCGAGCGGATGGGCGCCGCGGCCGTGCGCGCCGCGGCGGCCGTCGGCTACCGCAACGCCGGCACGATCGAGTTCCTGGTGGACCGGCAGCGCGACTTCTACATGCTCGAGATGAACACGCGGCTGCAGGTCGAGCACCCGGTGACGGAGTGGACCTGCGGGCTCGACCTCGTGCGCTGGCAGCTCCTGGTGGCCATGGGCGAGCCTCTGCCGCTGACGCAGGACCAGATCCGTCACCAGGGCCACGCGATCGAGGTGCGGCTCTACGCCGAGGACGCCGAGAACGGCTTCCTGCCGGCCACGGGCCGCATCGAGCGGCTGGCGCTGCCGGGCGGGCCGGGCGTGCGCGTGGACAGCGGCCTGTACGAGGGCCTCGAGGTCACGCCGCACTACGACCCCATGCTGGCCAAGATCTCGGTGCACGCCGCGACGCGCGAGCAGGCCCTGGCCCGCATGACCCGCGCGCTGTTCGAGGTCAGCGTCACGGGCGTGGTCACCAATCTGCCCTTCCTGCGCCGCGCGATCGAGAGCGAGCCCTTCCGCAGCGGGCGCTACGACACGGGCACGATCGAGCGGCAGCCGGAGCTGTTCCGGCCGGCTGTCTCGGCCGCGCGCGAGCAGCACCTGGCGCTGGTGGCCGCCACGCTGGCGCACGTGCTGCGCCGCCGGCGCGGCTTCCCCGCCGCGGAGCCCGCCACGGACGGACGCGTGCCGAGCCCGCCGGCCCCGCCGTCGCGCCGCTCGACGTGGCGCGACGCCTTCCGCCCCGGAGCGGCCCCGTGAAGTATCACGTGCTCGTGGGCGACGGACACCACGAGGTGGACGTGCGCCGCGACGGCGGCGGCTACGCCGTCTCGCTCGCCGGCCAGACCTTCCACGTGGACGTGGGCACCGTGGCCGACGGCCAGGCCTACTCGCTGCTCATTGCCGGCCGCTCCCTCGACCTCGCCGTCGAGGAGCGCCCGGGAGCTGCGCTCGACCTGCTCATCGGCGGCCGCCGCTACGCGACCGTGGTGCTGGGCGAGCGCGAGTGGCGGGCGCGCGGCATCCAGGGCCCCGGCCGGCAGGGCGAGCGCGTGGTGCACGCCGTCATGACCGGCATCGTGCGTGAGGTGCTCGTGGCGCCGGGCGACTCGGTGCGCGCCGGCCAGACGCTGCTCATCCTCGAGGCCATGAAGATGGAGAACGAGGTGAAGGCGAGCGTCGACGGGAGCGTCGGGCGCTTGGCCGTGACGGCCGGGCAGACGGTGACCAAGGGCGAGCTGCTGCTGGAGATCGAGGCCGGCTGAAGGCGCCGTGCGGCGGCGCCTCAGTCCGCGAGCTGCGCCGCGATGCGGCCGAGCGCCTTGTCGCCCGACGAACGCAGGCCCTCGCCCGCGCCCGCCACGTCGCCGCTGAGCGCCCGCTCCAGGGCGCTCACGGCCGTGCCGTAGCGCGGCAGGCCCGGATACAGATCGCGGGCCTCCTTCGCGCGCGACAGCGCTGCCGCAAGGTCGCCCGAGGCGACGAGCGCCTCGATCGATGCATCCAGCAGCGGCGGCGAGCCGACCGACAGCCGGCGGGTCACCGCCAGCCCGTGCTCGGTCAGCTCCACGGCCTCGGCCGGATCGTAGAAGGCCGAGCCGCGCTTGAGGTACAGCTCGGAACGGCGGTGGGCCAGGGAGAGCCAGGACGCGCTCTCGGGCTGCACGTCCTGCTCGAACAGCTCGAGCTGCGCGGCGGCCTCGACGTCGCGGTCGAGCGCCATGAGGCAGCGCGCGCGGTTGATGGGCAGGAAGGGGTCCACGAGGCGGCCCGGAATGGCCTGCTCGGCGGCCTCCTGCAGGTCGAGGATGGAGAGCGCCTCGTCGGGGCGGCCGTCCTCGATGAGCAGGACGCCCAGGCTGCGGAGCAGCTCGGGGTCGTTGGCCGCGCCAGGGAGCGTGCGGCCGGTCTCGATGGCGGCGATCGCGTCGCCGATGCGGCCGGCGTTGCGCAGGTCGAGCGACAGGTCGAGGATGGCGTTCACGGCCGGCACGCCCTGCTTGCCGAGCTTGTCGACCACGGCCAGCATCTCGTCGAACTGCTGCAGCATGAAGAGCGAGCGGAGCATGGCCGTGTAGCAGTCGGCGTCGGGGGCCACGATCTCCAGCTCGCGCGCGGCGGCCAGCGCCTCCTCGGGACGGCCCGAGGCGTTGAGGGCGCGCACCTTGTAAAGCAGCGCCACCGGATGGCGCGGCGCGCGCTCGAGCGCGCGATCGAGCTCGAGCACGGCATCGGCGAAGCGCCCCTTGCCGAAGAAGTAGCGGCCGCGGAAGACGTAGGGCGTGGCCAGCTGCGGCAGGAGCTGGCCGACCTCCACGAACCGGGCCAGTGCCTGCTGCAGCCCGTCCTCGTCGCCGGCGGCGTCGGCCTGCTCGAACTGCTCTTCGGCGCGCAGCGCCAGCCCGAAGGGCCGCCCGCGCTCGGTCTGCTCGAGGCCGGCGAGCGCCTGGTCGTACGCCTCGGCGTCCTGCAGGAGGTGCGCGAGGCTGGCGAGCATGTAGAGCGCGTCCACGTTGCCGGGCTGCAGGGCCAGCGCCTGGCGCAGCACGGGGATGGCCTCCTGCGGCTTGCCGCGGTCGGCGAGCAGCCGGGCGAGCTGCAGGTGCGGTCCCACGCGCACCTCGCCCGCAGCGCCGCCGGAGAGCTGAAGGGCCAGGCGCAGGTCCGCGGCGGCGCCGTCGAGGTCGCCCTTGCCGGCCCGCGCCGCGGAGCGGCTGGTGTAGATCTGGCGCGTGATCTCGTCCTGCGCGGCCGGATCGTCGCCGCGCCGGGCGAGCAGCTGGGCCAGGATGTCGTCGAAGACGGCGATGGCCCGGTCCCAGTTCTTGGCCGCCAGGTGCGTGTTCGCGAGGCCGATGGCGCTCTGCAGCATGGACGGGTCGATCTCGAGCGCGTGCCGGTAGTGCTCCTCGGCCGCGCCGTAGATCTGCTGGGAGGCCAGCAGGGCGCCGAGCTGGAACTGCACGCGCGCCGAGTCCGGCACCACCTTCTCCGCGGACTCGAACAGGATCTCCGACGTCGCGAACTCGCGGTTGCGCTCCCAAGTGCGCGCGGCGAGCGGCACGGCCACGACCAGCAGCGCGACCGCGGCCAGCACCGACATCCGCTGCGGCGTCGCGGCCACGCGCCGGTCGCGCAAGAGGCCGCTGGCGGCCGCCGCGAGCGCGAGGCACAGGCCGGCGCTGGGCATGTAGGTCAGGCGCTCGCCGAACAGCGTGCCGATGGGCACCAGGATGTTGCTGGTGAAGACCGCCGAGCCCAGGAAGAAGCACGTCCCCCAGCCCAGCGCCGGGCGCCGCCGCAGCATGACCAGGCCGTAGACGAGCAGCATCGCCACGAGCACGCCCGCCGCGAGCGGCTCGGCCTGCGCCCAGCTGCGCGAGGTGGGGATGGCGCGGAAGCTGTAGTCGACCGAGAGCCGGTCGGGCCACAGGAACAGCCAGACCTGGAAGGCCAGCAGCTTGACGCCGTTGATCAGGCGGATCCCGAACGGCTCCTGGATGAGCGGGTTGTCGAGCAGCGAGATGCGGGTGGAGATGGGCTGCAGGTACCCCAGCGCCGCATAGCGCACGGCCAGGTGCAGGCCGAGGATCAGCAGCAGGCCCGTGTACACGGCCGCGCGCGGCCAGCCGCCGCGGTTCTCGCCGCGGAGCACGAGCATCACGTCCGTCAGCGCCACCGCCGCGACGAGCACCGCCACCTGCTCCTTGGCCAGGAGCCCGACGAACAGGGTGGCCATGAGCAGCAGGAACGGGAGCATGGCCAGCTGGCCCCGCACGCGCGTGGCGCGCTCCCACAGGAGCAGCCCGAGCAGCGCCGCCAGCGCCGCGAGCTCGTCCGAGAGGCCGGCCACGTAGGCCACGGCCTCACTGTGCAGCGGGTGCAGCGCGAAGATCAGCGCGGCCGCGAAGGCCGTGCGCGGCGCGCCCCACAGCCGGCGCACGAGCTGGTACAGCAGCACGACCACGAGCGCGTTGGCCAGGATGGAGAGCGCGTGGAAGGTCCAGGTGGGCTGGACGCCGTCCTGCGCGGCCACGAGGCAGGCCCACAGGAACAGCGTCAGGGGCCGGTACAGCGCCTGGCCGGTCACGCGCAGCACCTGGGGCTGGTCGGGGTTGGTGCCCTCCCAGTACTCCTGGCCGAACAGCGCCAGCGACGCGGTCCAGTCCTGCGCCACCGGCTTCATGCTGGCGTTGTTGCCGATGAGGAAGGCGTCGTCGTAGACGAGCGGGTAGTACAGGGTCGGCAGGTACAGCGCGACCGAGAGCAGCGCGAGGACCAGCGGCGCGACGAGCGACCAGCCCCGGCCGTCGGCCGGCCGCTCCGGCGGCGGCGGCGCTTCCGCGGCGGTCTCGGCGTTGCCGTCGGGCTGCGAGGGGTCCGTCATGCTCGATCGGCGTTCCGGGAGAGTCGGTCGCTGGCCTGCTGGATGAGCGCCGGCGCCAGCCGGCCGGCCAGCCCACGGGCCGAATCGAGAATATCGATTGCGGGCTCGTTCGCGGAACCCGTGGGCCGTCCGAGGCTTGTCGCCGGAACGGACCCGCCGGGCCGCCGCACATGCCTTGACAGTCGTGCGATCGCTTTTCTTTGATGAGTGGTCCGCATTCCCGCCGCTCAGCGACCGCGCGCCAACGCCCGCCAGCCCCTCCCGTAGGCACGCCGCACCCTCGTCCCGGCCACCCTGGAGCCCGCCATGATCGTCGCCACCTCCTGCCTGCTCGCGCTGCTGCTCCTGCCGGCCTCGGCGGCCGGCCAGGCGGCGGAGCCCGGTGCAACGCCCGGACAGGAACAGCCCGCTCCGCAGGCCGAGCACGTGGTCGCCCAGGTCGCCGCGCCGTCACCGCAGGCGTCGAGCCAGGCCCAGCCGCAGCCCGCAGCGGCCCAGCAGCAACCCGCGCCCGCAGGTCAGCAGCCGCCCGCCCCGCAGCCGGCCCCCCCGGTGACGCCGGCTCCGGGCCTGGTGCCTGCCACCGCGGTCGACGCGCACGGCGGCACGATCCCGGACATCAAGGCCCACCGCGGGAGCCCGGCGACCTTCGTGCGCCGCCGCGCCGATCGCGTCGAGCTGAACCTCGGCCCCGTGGACCCCAACGCCGCCGTCGTGCTCGAGGTGGATGGCCGCAAGGTGAGCCGCGCCGAGTTCAGGCGCCGCGCGCTCATGTTCGCGGCGGTGAACGAGACCGACAAGTACGTCACCAAGATCCTCACGGACATGGAGATGGAGCGCGCCACCGCCGCGGGCGAGAAGCGCGATTTCTCGGTGTCCGAGGCCGACGTGCAGGCGCGGCTGGACGACATGAAGAACCTCATCCGCGCCAACGCGCGCGGGCAGATGGTGCCGGACGCCGAAATGAAGCCCTCGGACGACCCGAATGATCCGGGCGAGCGCGCCGTGAAGGAGTACCTGGACTCCATCGAGGACAGCATCGGCATGGCGGAGTACCGGAAGCTGCTCGCCGGCGACGCGCAATTCGAGAAGGCCTACTTGCCGTTCCCGAAGGAGAAGGTCGAGGGCGAGGCCTGGGATCCGCAAAACGGCCCGCCGCCGCTCGACGAGCCGCGCCCCGACTGGATGCCGGCGGCCACCTGGGACGCCCTCGGCAAGACGGACGGCGGCCGCAACATGCGCAGCTTCATGAAGCAGTGGGCCATCAAGGGCGAGGAGATCCCCGCCATGTTCAAGCCCAGCATCATGAGCATGATCCGCGACGCGCTCATCGGCGAGGCCGGCGTCACCTACTACTTCGACGAGACCATGCCGGACGACGTCCTCATGCGCGTGGGCGACCACGTCGTGACCACGGACGAGGTCTGGCCGATGGTGGCCGGACGGCTGTCCGACACGGACATCGATCTCATCGTGCGCGAGCTCCTCACGCTCGAGGCCGTGAAGAAGGGCCTCGTGGCGGCCGGCGCCTGGATGGACGACGCGCAGTACAAGGAGGCCTGGGACGAGCACGCCGGCCAGTACGCGAACTCCTTCATCCCGCTGCGCACGATCATCCAGCTGCGCGGCTACACGTCGGTGGACCGCTTCCGCGAGCACTTCCGCTACCGCGAGTCCTTCAACCGCTGGAAGAAGAAGACGCTCACGGACGAGGACATCCTGGCCTACTTCCAGGGCGGCGGGCGCCTGTTCTTCGAGCGCGGCCTCGTGGTGGTCGATGCCGCCTTCCTGCCGCTGGCCGGCAAGCCCTTCAACGACGCCTCGCTCGACGCGCTGCAGGAGGAGCTGGGCGCGGCCATCGACGAGGCGCGCGCCAGCGCCGCGGAGGGCACCGACTGGTTCGCGACGGTGGCGGCGAAGTACCCGGCGCCCGATGCGCGTCCGCCGAGCGACGGCCACTCCTTCCAGCGCAACCAGCTCACCATGCAGTCGGCCGAGAGCGAGCTGTCTCTGTTCCTGACCGGCTACAGCAAGTCGCACGAGGCCTTCTATCTCGCGGACAAGGGCGACGTCGTGGGCCCGTGGGTCGAGCGCTGCCGGCACCACGCGTGGGGCGCCGAGCAGAACGCCGGCGCGTGGGCCTTCCACGTGAAGGACTACCGGCGCACGCGGATGCTGGGCGTCTTCGAGGGCCGCGAGCGCGACCTGGCCTACGAGGACTGGTGCGACCTGAATTACTTCAACTGGGCGCAGGAAAGCCTCAAGGCCCTGCTGCCCAAGGTGAAGGTGCCGGCAAGGAGCTGATTCCTGGTCTTGCGGGTGCGGACACGCCCTTGCATGTGACGTCGAGCAATCGCCCTCGGCCTTCAGCAGCCGAGGGCGCCAGGAAGCCGCTCGATGCAGCTGACGATCTGGCGCTCGCAGCTGATCTCGCCTCTGTCTCTGTCAGATGACCACGCGCGCCTGGCGCCTGCTGCGGACCGGGGCCGGCGCGCCGGCCTTCAACATGGGCCTCGACGAGGCACTGCTGCGCGGCGGCGGCGCGCCGGCGCTGCGCCTCTATGCCTGGGAGCCGGCGGCGCTGTCGCTGGGGTGGTTCCAGCCGCTTTCCGGCTTCGACGTCGAGGCGGTGCGCGCAGCGGGCGCCGTCGTGGTGCGCCGGCCCACGGGCGGCGGCGCCATCCACCATGACCGCGAGCTGACCTTCTCGCTCGCCGCCGAGGCCGGCCGCGACGGCTACCCGGCCGACACGCAGGAGGCGTACCGCAAGGTGCACGGCGTCCTCGCGCGCGCGCTGGCTGCGCTGGGCGCCGCGGTCTCGCGGCACGGAGGCTCGCGGCTCTCGACGCGGCCGCGCGACGCGACGCTGTGCTTCCACGACCACACGGCGCTCGACCTGGTGGATGCCGCGGGCCGCAAGGTGGCCGGCTCGGCGCAGCGCCGCGTCGGCGCCCGCGTGCTGCACCACGGCAGCCTGCCGCTCGAGGTTCCGCGCCTCTCGCCGCGGAGCGGCTCGGTGTCCCTGGCCGCCGGCCGTCCCGTCGGCTGGGACGAGGTGGCCGACGCCATGGCGGCGGCCTTCGCGGCGGATTGGGGTGCCGAGCTGCTCGTGGACGACCTGACCGCCGCCGAGCGCGCCGAGGCGCAGCGCCTTGCCCTTTCGGTCTACGCCACGCCCTGAGCGGCGAGTTGTCCGCGGCGCGGAGAGGGCCACGCGTGGCTGCGTGCGGCGCTGCGCCTTGCGGCGCGGCAAGGGTTCGGCTCGGACCGAACCACCGCGGTGGTGTTGCCGCCGATGCACGGAAACTCCGGGCACTTCGATAGAATGCGCGGCGCCGCCGGTGGACGCGCGATCCGCGTGCCCCTTGCGGCTGTGGGGTGGTGGGTCATGTCCCTGGGATGGACGCTCCTGCAGGCCAGCACGACGCAGCTCGACACGTGGCTGCAGTCCGCACTCACGCTGGACGGCCTCGTCACCTACTGGCAGTTCTGGCTGTGGCTCACGCTGGTCCTGCTGATCGTCGAGATCCTGACGACCGGCTTCTTCATCGGCGCCTTCGCGCCGGCGAGCCTCGTGGCGGCCGGGGCCGCGGCGCTGGGCCTCTCCGTGAACGGCCAACTCGTGGTGTTCTCGGCCGTGGCGCTGGTGGCCGTCATCTGGCTGCGCCCGATCATCGTGAAGCACATGACGCCCACGACGCTGCCCACCAACACCGACGCTCTCGTGGGGCAGACGGGCACCGTCGTGGACACCGTGCCGGCCGGCGGCAACGGCCGCGTGCGGCTCTCCAACGAGGAGTGGCGCGCCACGTCGGAAGGCCATCTGGCGGTGGGCGACATCGTGCGAGTGCTCGAAGTCACCGGCAACACGCTCAAGGTCGGCAAGGCCTGAGGGCCGCTGCCCAGGAGGATCCATGACAGAGCCCTTCCTCGCCCAGGTCCGGCCGGATGGCACCACCATCATCGTCATCGCGGTGGTGCTGTTCGTGATCGTGCTCGTGGCGCGCGGCGTCAAGGTCATCCGCCAGGCGGAGGTCATGATCATCGAGCGCCTCGGCAAGTACAGCCGCACGCTCACGCCCGGCCTGCGGCTGCTGATTCCCATCGTCGAGAAGCCGCGCACGGTGGCCTGGATCCAGCCCATCTCGGCCCACGGCCGCGCCGCCAACGTGGCGCGCTTCTCCGAGCGCGTGGACCTGCGCGAGTCGGTCATGGACTTCCCCGAGCAGCGCGTCATCACGCGCGACAACGTGGTCATCCAGATCAACGGCCTGCTCTTCTCCCAGATCACCGATCCGGTGCGCGCCGCCTACGAGGTCAACAACCTGCCCATGGCGCTGGAGAAGCTGGCGCAGACGACGCTGCGCAACATCATCGGCGAGATGGACCTGGACAAGGCGCTTTCGTCGCGCGACGAGATCAACGCCAAGATGCGCGCCGTCCTCGACGACGCCTCGGACAAGTGGGGCGTGAAGATCAACCGCGTCGAGCTGCAGGACATCTCCCCGCCGCCCGAGATCCAGGTGGCGATGGAGAAACAGATGAAGGCCGAGCGCGACCGCCGCGCCATCGTGCTGGAGGCCGAGGGCGAGAAGGCCTCGCGCGTGCTGCGCGCCGAGGGCCTGCGCGACGCCGCCATCGCCGAGGCCGAGGGCGAGCGCCAGCGCCTCATCCTCAAGGCCGCCGGCGAGGCCGGCGCCATCGAGAAGGTGACCGCCGCGCTGCAGAGCAGCGGCGTGTCGCCGGCGCAGTACCTCGTGGCCATGGAGTACCTCAAGATGATGCGCGAGATCGCGCGGCCGGAGGGCGGGCAGAAGACGGTGTTCATGCCGTACGAGAGCGCGGCGATCATGGGTGGGCTGGGCAGCCTGAAGGAGCTGCTGGCGGGCACGGGCGGGACGGGGGCGGGGTTCAAGAAGGGGTGAGTCGCGCGTGTTGAAGGTCGAGTACCCGCCTGCCGATCTCGAAGAAGTCTGTCGCCGGCGTCACATCAGGCGGCTGTCGGTGTTCGGCTCTGCCCTACGCGAGGACTTCCGACCCGACAGCGACGTGGACCTGCTGGTGGAGTTCGAACCTGGGCATTCTTTCGGATTCGAGTTTTTCGACGTCGAGGCCGACCTCAGTCGCGTGTTCGGGGGCCACCGCGTGGACCTCGACAATCCGAAGTATTCGAACCCGCGCGGCGCGCGTCTCCGCTGAGTTCCGTGGCCGGCATCCCGAAGTGCCGTGGATCCGCATCATCGGCATGCGGCACCGTGTCGTACACGACGATCTCCACGTCAACCAGGACGTCGTCTGGGAGGTCGTCTCGCGCAGCCTGCCTGAGTTGATCCCCGTTCCAGGCGGGATTGCGCCCGCTTCCCGAGGGGTGCGCCCGTTGACCATTCGTTGACAAGCCCGCGCCCGCCCGTGGCCATGCTGACGGGCGATGCGCCGGCCCGCCCGCCTCGCCGAACGCCTGCTGCTGCTCGCCGGGCTGGTGGTCGCGGCGGCGCTGTTGCTGGCCGCCTTCGCGCTCGTGCACGAGCCCGAGGGCGAGGGCCGCGCGGCGCTGGCGCGCGCCTCGGGCGGGATCGCCGAGGCCGTCGAGGCCGAGTGGCGCCGGCAGGCGCCCTTCCGCGAGCCCGCCGGCCGGCCGGACGCGGCCCTGCGCCGTGACCGCTTCGAGTGGCGGCCCGGCGTGGACGAGCCCCTTCCCGCCATCGCGCCGCGCGAGCTCGCCACGCTGCGCGAGGCCGAGGACGCGACCGCCGACGCGCTGCTGGCCGAGTCCCGCCGCCTCGAGCTCCTGCCCGGCCGCGCGGACGCCGCGCTCGACAGCGTGCTGCGCGCGCTCGATCGCTCGCCCGATCCCGGCCGGCGCGCGGAGGCGCGGCTGCGGGCCATCCGGCTGGCCGCGCGGGCCGGCCGCGCCGACGTGGCCCGCGAGCAGTGGGCCGCCGCGCGCGCGGAGCTCGCCGGCGACGAGGCGCTCGACGGCGTCTCGGTGCGCCTGCTCGGCGGGCTGGCCGTCGCGCCGCTGCTGGACGAGGAGGAGCGGCACGCGCTGCTGGACGAGCTGACGCAGGCCTGGTGCGACGGCCGCCTCGCGCTGCCCGAGCCCGTCGACCGCCTGCGCACGGAGGGCCGCGCGGCCGATGGCGCCCTCACCGCGGAGCCCGCGCTGCGCGCGGCGCTGCGGCTCCGCCTGCAGTCCATCGCCCCGGCCCGCGTCGCCGACGAGGCCCGCTGGGCCGCCGACGCGCGACGCCGGCACCTCGCGGCGCTGGCCGCCGTGCTCGGGGGCGAGCTGCCCGCGCCGTCGCCAGGCGCGGCGCTGGCCGTGAGCCTGCCGGCCGCCTTCCCGGCTGCGGCGCTGGTTGTCGGCAGCGCCGAGCCGGCCGGTGCGCCGACGAGCGAAGCTCCGGGCGCCCTCCCGGACCGCGCCCTGCTCGTCGCCACGCGCGAGACCTCCGGCGTCGTGCAGGCGCGCTTCGTCTCCGCGAGCGCGCTGGCCGCGAGCTTCCTCGACATGGTCCGCGCCGCCGACCTGCTTCCGGCCGGCTTTTCCATCGACGTCGCCGGCACGCGCGCGGACCTCGGGCCCGTCGTGCGCGGCCCGGTGGCGCTGATCCCCGGCGCGCTGGAGTTCTCCGTGCGGCACGCCGATCCCGAGGGCTTCGCCAGCGCGATGAGCGCGCGGGCGCGCTGGCTGCGCGGCGGCCTCGTCGCGGCGGCGGTCTTCGCCGCCGCGGCGGCGGCGCTGGCGGCGCGGGCGCTGGCGCGGCAGCGCGCGCTGGCCGAGCTGCGCCGCGCCTTCGTGGCCTCGGTCAGCCACGAGCTGCGCACGCCGGCGGCGTCGATCCTGCTGCTCACCGAGAACCTGCAGGCCGGCATCCCGGCCGACGAGCCGGGCCGCGCCCGCTACCTCGCGCTCGTGCGCCGCGAGGCGCTGCGCCTGCGGCGGCTGGTGGACGACGTGCTCGACCTCTCGCGCCTCGAGCGCGGCGAGCCCGCGCGGCTCGTGCGGCAGGACGTGGCCCTCGCGCCGTTCGTGGCGGACCTCGCGCGCGAGGCGGGCGAGGCCGTGGCCGCGCAGGGCGGGCGCTTCTCGCTGCAGGAGGGCCCGCTCCCGGAGACGGCGCGCCTCGACGCCGAGGCCGTGCGGCGCGCCGTGCTGAACCTGGTCGAGAACGCCCTGCGCCACAGCGGCAGCCTCGACGTGGCGCTCCTGGCCGGCGCCGGGGACGGCGCGCTGCTGCTGGCCGTCAGCGACGGCGGCCGCGGCATCCCGGCCGGCGCGAGGAACCGTATCTTCGAGCCCTTCGAGCGGCTGGCCGCCGGCGGCGGCGCGCCGGGCACGGGCCTCGGGCTGTCCATCGTGCGCGCCATCGCCGAGGGCCACGGCGGCTCGGTGCGCGCGACCGGGGCCGTGCCGGGCCCGGGCGCGCGGTTCGAGCTGCGGCTGCCGCTCGCGGGCGGGGACGAGGAGAGCGCATGAGGTCTTCCAAGCGGGTTCGCGCGGCGCCGGGCCGGCCGCGCCGGGAGCAGGGGGCATGAGCGCCGCTCTGCGCGTGCTGGTCATCGAGGACGAGGAGCCGCTGCGCCTCGCGCTGGTGGACGCCCTGCGCGCCGCCGGCCACGCGGTGAGCGAGGCGCGCGACGGCGAGACGGGCCTCGCCCTGGCGCTGCGCGAGGCGCCCGACGTGGTGCTGCTGGACCTCATGCTGCCCGGCCGCGACGGCTTCTCGGTGCTGCGCGCCCTGCGCGAGGACCGCCTGGCCTGCGCGGTCGTGATCCTCTCGGCGCGCGGCGAGGAGTGGGACCGCGTGCAGGGCTTCGAGTACGGCGCCGACGACTACGTGGTCAAGCCCTTCTCGTTGAAGGAGCTCCTGCTGCGCCTCTCGGCCGTGGCCGCGCGCGCCGGCGGCGGCGTGCCGGGCCAGGAGCTGCCGGGCGGCCGCACGCGCGTGGGCGACGCGGTGGTGGACTTCGCCGCCTACACCATCGAGCGCGGCGGCCGGCGCACGGGCCTGTCGCGCAAGGAGCTGGACCTGCTGCGCTTCCTGCTCCAGCACGAGGGCCGCACGCTGGACCGCGCCGCGCTGCTCGACGCGGTGTGGGGCAGCGACGAGTACCCGACCACGCGGACGGTGGACATGCACGTGCTCAAGCTGCGCCGCAAGCTCGAGGCCGACCCCGAGCAGCCGCGGCACATCCTCACGGTGCACGGCGTGGGCTACCGCTTCAGCCGGCAGGGCGAGCCGTGAGGCCGCGCGTTGACAGGCCGTTGACCGCGCCGCGACGGACGCGTGACACGGAACACGCCGCCGTCGCCGACAAAGGGCGCGTCGGCCGGCCGCAGACCGTCCGGCGGCGCGCGAGGCCGGTCGCGCGCGAGGCGCGCCGCGGGCCCCGGCCCCGCACGACGAGGAGACCCATGTCGATCGCCCTGCTGCTGCTGTGGCTGCTGTTCGGTCCGCCGGCTCCGGCGGCGGCGCAGGAGGCCGGCGCCGGGCAGCCGGCCGCAGCCCGCGCCGAGGACGATCCGCTGCACCGCCTCGCGGCGCTGGAGCTGCGGATCAGCGTGGACGGCGACGTGGCCGGCGCCGAGCAGGCCTTGGCGGAGCTGGTGGCCGAGCTGCGCGCGGAGTCTCCCGCGAGCCTGGACGATCCCCTCGTCTCGGCGGCCCGGCAGCGCGTGGAGAAGCTGCTGGCCGACGCGCGTCGGCAGGACACCGCGGCCTACGAGCAGGCGATCGTCGAGGCCTTCGTCAACAGCGACATCCCGACGCTGCGTCACTTCGGCGACGCGGCGGTGGATCTGCTGCTGCGCTGGGCGGAGGCGGAAGACGGTGAGATCAACCTCCCGCGCCCCGATGGCCGGGTGCTCCGCTTCACGAGGCTGCAGTGCCTGATCGTCGCCGTCCAGGTGGATGCCTCGCGCACACTCGACTGGCTGCTGGCACGCCAAGCACGCGACCTGCCGCCGAACCGCAACGACGAGCTCGGCCCTCTGGTCGACATAGCCCTGAACAGCGAGGCGTGGACCGTGGTTCCGGGGCATCGCCCCGAGCCGCTCGAGCCGCGCTGGGTGGACTTCGGGGTGTCGTGGTTCGTGCGCGCAGGCGCGATGCAGGATCCGATCGTGTCGCAGAGGCTGATGTTCTTCCTCAAGCGGCTGGCGTTCTACGATGCGATCCCGGCCGGGCTGTCGGGCCACATCGCGGAGCACGTCCGGGACCTCGATCGCAGCCGCGCGGGCGTGTTCCTCGACGTCGCGATCGAAGGCTCGAACAGCCCGGCGCCCTCGGCCAGGCCCATCGTCGAGGCGCTGCTGCGCCACCCGATCGACACCGTGCGCGTCAAGGCCGTGCAGATGATCGGCCGCTATCCGGATGCGACCGTGGTCGCGCCCCTGGCGGACGATCCGAGCGAGGCCGTGCGTCGCAGCGTGGCGGAGACGCTGCGTGGGCGTCGCGTGCATGAGATCTCCTGGCCGCAGCGCGATGCCAACCACCGGCAGCAGTCGGACCAGTGGGTGACCATCGCCGATCCGGCCTCGCGGGCGGCGCTCGCGCGGCTGGCGCGCGACGCCGCGCCGGCCGTGCGCGAGGCCGCTCTGGCCTCCATCGCCACGCTGCCCGTGCCGCTCGAGGCCGGCGTGTACCTCGGCCTCGCGCGTGATCCGGATCCCGGCGTGCGCATGTCGCTGGTGCGCACGCCGTTGCAAACCGGGCCGCTGGCCGCCGACGTGCTGGCCGTGCTCGCCGCGGACCCGGACCCGCTGGTCGCCGCCGTCGTGGACGCCCGGCTGCCGGAACTCGACTGGGATGATCCGGTCGGCAGCACGTGGCTCCCCGTGGCCGAGGCACGCTTCGCCAACACGCGCGCCTCGATCGAGTCCATCGGCAAGCTCGATCGCGAGCGCCTGCTGCGATACGTCGCGAAGAACGACGCGGGACGCGTGCTGCTCGCGCGGCAGGCGCTCGCGACGGGAGACGACAGGCCGCTCGCCGCCGTCGCGGCGGTGCTGGCGCCGCCGAACGAGATGCCGAGATACGACCTCATCGAGGCGAGGTTGAAGGGGTGGTTCGCACTGCCTCCCGCCGACCTGGTCACGCTGTTCAGGCGCATGGAGGCGCCGATGAAGTGGGGATTCGACGAGCTGGGCACCGTGTTCGCCTTCCACGGGCCGCCCTCGAGCCCCGAGCTGCTCGATGCCATGGCCGCGCTCGTGCGCGACCGCAGCGCGAGCCCGATCGTCAGGCTCTGGCTGGCCTGCCGCCTCGCCAAGCGCGCGCAGCCGGAGGACCAGGAGGCTCTCCTCGAGCTGCTCGCCGACCCGGCGGTGGTCGCGGCAATCGCCTCGGGCGAGCGCGACGCGGGTCAGGCCTTCAGCAACCTCCCCGTCTCGCTCGACCCCGCAGCCCGCAACGGTGTGCTCATGCGGGCCCTCGCCCTCGGATCGCTGCCCGACGGGATCTGCCTGAAGCTCCTCGACGAGTGGCAGCCGGGTCAGCCCGACGCCGAGCCGCTCGCTCGCGTCATCCTCGACCGCTGGCTCGACGAGCCGGCGGCGATGAACGTCGTGCTCAAGGCGCTGGAGGTCCTTGCGCACGTGGACTGGCCCGACGTGAACGAGCTGCTCGATCGCGCGACTCGACAGCCGCAGCTCGACCTCCCCTCGCGCGCGGTCGAGGTCATGGGCAAGCGCCGCGACCCGGCCACGCTGCCTCGCCTCGACGAGTGTCTGCGCGGCGTCGACATCGGGCCGCGTGAGGAAGCTGCCCGCGCGGACCTGCAGTCCATCGCCGCGCAGGCCATCCAGAACTTCATGACCGAGGAGGCCGCGGAGCTGCTCATCCAGGCTTCGGCGCGCGTAGCCGACGCCGACGTGCGCAGCGAGTGCCTGGCGGGCGCCGAGACCATCCGCCGCTACCTGGACAGCCTGGCCGAGTGGCAGCGCCGCAAGGCGTCGCGCGCGACGCGCGAGGCGGCGGTGACCGCGCTGCTGCCCATGCTGGATGCTCAGGCCTGGGAAACGCGCCGCGAGGCGGCGCGCGCCCTGGGCACGCTGGGCGCCGTCGAGCACCTGCCGCACCTCATCCGGCTGCTGCAGGACGAGAACGGCTCGGTGCGCGAGGCGGCGCAGGAGGCGCTCGACCGGCTCAATTCGCTGCCCGGCGCCGCCGGGGAGGGTGCGAGCGGGGCGGCGGACCAGGCCACGCAGGGGCCGCCCTGAGCGGCCGAGCCCGTGTCCCGAGTCAGCGCGAGGCCGACCGGCGCCCGCCGCGTCGCCACCACGCATAGGCCGGCAGCCCCAGCGCCACGAGCCCCAGCCCCGCGAGGCTTTCCCTCGGGCTCACCTGCAGCGTGTTCACCGTGAGCAGCGCGCACCCGCCGAGGAACAGGAGCGGCACGACGGGGTAGCCGAAGGTGCGGTACGGCCGCGGCAGGTCCGGCCGCCGGCGCCGCAGCACGAGAGCCGCCGCGCCGCACGCGCCGAGGAAGAGCACGGACGCGAAGGTCACGTAGTTGTAGAGCTCGCTGTAGCTGCCGCTCAGCGTGAGCACGATGGCCCAGGCGCCCTGCATCCACAGCGAGTTGCTGGGCGTGCGGTGGCGCGGGTGCACGCGGCCCGCAGCCGCGAAGAACACGCCGTCCTGCGCCATGGGAAGATAGAGGCGCGAGGCGTAGAGGATGGTGGCCGCGAGGCACCCGAAGCTGGACACGACGACCAGCGCCTCGAAGAGCCGCGCCGCGCCGACGCCCAGCAGCGCCTCCGCGGCCGCAGCGCCGGCGCGCGGGTTGCCGACGAGCTCGGCCATCGGCAGCGCGCGCAGGTAGAAGAGGTTCAGCAGCACGTAGAGGGCCACGACGGCGAGCACGCCTCCGAGCAGGCCGCGCGGCAGCGTGCGGTCCGGGTCCTTCATCTCGCCGGCCTCGAAGGTCACGCCGTACCAGCCGTCGTAGGTCCAGAGCACGGCGATCATTGCGGCGCCGAAGGCCACGAGCACGGCGCCGGGCGCGGCGGGCGCGGGCGCGAGCAGCTCGACGGGCGCGCGGGCCGGCTGGCCGAAGCCCAGGAGTGCGAAGCCGGCGATGGCCCCGACCTTGAGCCACGTCAGCGCATTCTGCAGGCCGGCGCCCGGTCCGAGGCCCACGTGGTTCACGAAGCTCAGCACCAGGATCGCGCCCGCGGCCGCGGCCTGCTGGCCGTCCAGCGTGAAGCTCCCCGCCCGCAGGAGCACGTTGTCCGCCGCGGCCGCCGGCACGAAGGCGCCCAGCCACTCGCCGAAGCCCATCGCGATGGCCGCGATGCCGCCGCTCATGATCACGAGGAAGCACGTCCAGCCATACAGGAAGGCCGGCAGCGGCCCGAAGGCCTCGCGCAGCACGTGGTACAGGCCGCCCGCCCGCGGCAGCGCGGCGACGGGCTCGGCCAGCGTGAGCGCCCCGGCCAGCGCCAGCGCGCCACCCGCGAGCCAGACGAGCAGGATCAGCCCCGCGTGCGGGACGGCGGCGGCCACATCGCCGGGCGTGAGGAAGATGCCGGTGCCCACGACGGCGCCGATGGTGAGCAGCGCGGCGTCGAGCGTGCCGAGGCGGCGGGGGAGCTCGGGGCTCGCCTTCGTGCGCTCAGCGCTCACCGAGTGCCTTCGCCAGCATCTCCCGGAAGTGCAGAACTCCCTGCTCGTGCCGCGGCGACAGCCGCCCCTCGCGCCACAGCCGTGACCGCGTCCCGCGCTGCACCGAGCCCACGACCTCCTCGTCCTCGCACTCCACCTGCTGCAGGCCCGCGCCGGCGCCGCGCTCGAGCTTCGCGGCATCCCACACGCAGGCCAGAAACCTCACGCGCGTGCGATCCGGCTCCAGAGGCTGCACCAGGTTCACCGAGAGGCCCCACGGGTACACGTTGATCATCGTGCAGGGCCACAGCCACGCGTAGTAGCCGGCCACCCGGCGCCCTTGATCCGGATGGTTGGCCGGCGGGAGGAGCACGCCGTCCGCCGGCGCGTCGTCCTTCGCGAAGCCCACCTGCACCGAGCCGCGCGGCCAGAGGCGCGTCTCGTAGTCCTGCCAGTCCAGGACCGTGGCCAGCGACGCGTGCACGAAGGGCACGTGGAAGCCTTCGAGGTAGTTCTCGCAGTACAGCGACCAGTGGGCCGGCACGAGGAAATCGGCGCTGCGCGACGGATCGACGCGCGCACGGTCGAGCGGCAGCCAGCCGACCAGGGCCTGAAGGGGCGCGAGCAGCTCGTCGAGCCGATGGTCCGGCCGCACGCCGGTGAAGAGCAGCGGGCCCCAGCGGCCGTGCAGCGCGACGGGCAGGTCGTCGTCCGCGGAGGGCACGTTCGTGCCCTCGAAGCCGGGCGCGGCGAGGCAGCGGCCGTCGAGACCGAATCGCCGGCCGTGGTAGCGGCAGCGAATCTGGCCGCCGGCCAGCGTGCACGGCGCCTCGCACAGCAGCGCGCCGCGGTGCGTGCACACATTCGAGAGCACGCGCATCTCGCCCGCGGCCGGCCGTGCCAGCAGCAGCGGCTCGTCCAACAGGCCGGGCAACAGCGTGGCGGGGCGTACGGCGCCGGGTTCGGGCACCTCGGCCGACGTGGCCAACACGTGCCAGGTGCGCGCGAAGAGCGCCTCGCGCGAGCGCTCGAAAGCGGCCTCGTCGGTCCAGGATGTCCTGACGGGTGCACGGCCCGCCGAGCCGGAATCCTGCAAGTTCGAAGGCATGGAGCATGACCCCGACCGGCCGCCGACGATGGATGATACGCGGCTGGCTCACTTACCATGCCATGCATGGCCCGTACACGCCTTTCGCCGGGGCTCGTCCTGCTGTCGTTGTGCGGCGCGGCCGCGCGGGCCCAGGTCGTTCCGCAGATCCATCCCGGGGACGTCGTGCTCGGGGAGATCGTGGACGGCGATCCGCTCGTCGAGACCGTGATCCTGCGACAGTACAGGCAGGCTCCGACGGTCGGTCGCGCCTGGCGCTTCGAGCCTGCCGAGCCCGGCACGTACTCGATCGAGCTGCGAAGCTGTCTCTTCGACGCCTACCTCGTGGTGCGCGACGAACTCGGAAACGTCCTCGTCGAGGACGACGACGGCCTGGCCGGCTCGCAGTCCCGCGTGGTGATCGACGCGGCGCCGAATGTGTCGCTGGGCATCGAGGCCTGCGCCCTCCATGGCGGGCGTGGTGGATTCGAGCTGCGCCTGGTCAAGGGTGCAGCCGCGGGAATCCCCGCGAACGAGCGCGGCGCCGCGGAAATCGCCGACGTCCGGGCGTGCCTGCAGGAAATGGAGGCGCGCCTGGGACCCGACGACGTCGCGGTCGCCGGGAAGCGGTCCGTGCTGGGCATGCTGCTCGAGAGGGACGGAAGGTACGAGGAGGCGCGCGCAGAACACGAACGCGCGCTGGCGATCCTCGAGCGTGCACTTCCGCCCGAACACCTGGATCTGGTCCAGGCGCTCAACCGCCTCGCCGGCGTCGCG
>Ga0075421_100000737_pt1 | contig 35808 bp, 27 predicted proteins | sample SoiMetdeltSBSDD5_FD_75292 | JGI IMG/M metagenome (GOLD analysis project Ga0075421, IMG submission 75292) | Bulk soil microbial communities from a Populus tree surrounding site in Tennessee, USA - Soil MetaG P. deltoides SBSDD5 | ecosystem: Environmental > Terrestrial > Soil > Tree plantation... | reverse complement strand
TTCGCGGTGACGATAGGCTTGCCACCATGCGAACGATCGTCGCGTGCTTCGCGCTGGGGGCCGTTGCGTTTGGAGCCGCCGCAGTTGGAGCCGCGATGACCGCGGTGTCGGGGATGGACCCGAGTGCAAACCCTCCAACCCCGCCCTTCGACCTGGTGATCGCCGGCGGCCGCGTCGTCGACGGCACGGGCGCTCCGTGGTTCCGCGCCGACGTCGGCATCCGCGGCGACCGCATCGCCGCCATCGGCGACCTCTCGGCGGCGCCAGCGAAGCGACGGATCGACGCCCGCGGGCAGATGGTCGCCCCCGGCTTCGTCGACATGCTCGGGCAGTCGGAGCACTCGCTGCTCGTCGACAACTCGGCGGAATCGAAGATTCGCCAGGGGATCACCTCCGAGGTCACCGGCGAGGGCGGCTCCGCGGCACCGACGAACGAGATCACCATCCGCGACATGAAGCCGTGGCTTGCGCGTTACGGCCTGACGATCGACTGGACGGACTTCCGCGGCTACTTCGCCCGCCTCGCCGCGGCGCGCCCGGCGATCAACCTCGCGTCGTTCGTCGGTGCGGCGCAAGTGCGCCAGGTGGTGCTCGGCGGCGACGACGTGGCGCCCACTGCCGCGCAGCTCGCGCAGATGGAGGCGCTCGTCGACGCCGCCATGGAACAGGGCGCCGTCGGCCTCTCGACGTCGCTCATCTATCCGCCTGGCTCCTACGCGAAGACCGAGGAGCTGATCGCCCTCGCTCGCGTCGCCGCGCGCCACGGCGGCATCTACGCCACGCACATGCGCGACGAGGCCGACGACGAGATGGCCGCGCTCGAGGAGGCGATCACCATCGGCCGCGAGGCGAACATCCCGGTCGAGATCTGGCACCTCAAGGTGGCGGGGCGCAACAACTGGGGCCGCATGAAGGACGTCGTCGCCCGCATCGAACGCGCGCGCGCCGACGGGCTCGACATCACCGCCGACATGTACCCCTACGTCGCCAGCGGCAACGGCCTCGACGCCACGGTGCCGCAGTGGGCCCAGGCGGGCGGCGTCGACGCCATGATCGCCCGCTTCCACGACCCCGAGCAGCGCGAGCGGATCCTGCGCGAGATCCGCGAGGGAAACGGCAAGGAGCTCTCGGGCTGGAAGGCGCGGCCGGCGGAGGACATCCTCATCGTTTCGGTGCTGAGCCCCGAGCTGCAACGCTGGACGGGAAAGCGACTTTCGGCGGTGGCAACGGAGATGGGCAAGTCGCCGGAGGAGGCGCTCCTCGACCTCGTCGAGGGCGACCGCGCCAACGTCTTCGTCGCCCGCTTCTCGATGAACGAAGACGACCTGCAGCACGCGATGCGGCGGCCCTGGGTCGCATTCGACCTCGACGCTGGGGCGTTCTCGCTCGCCGGGCCGTTCGGCCAGAGCAAACACCACCCGCGGTCGCTCGGCGCCTTCCCGCGCGTGCTCGGCCACTACGCCCGCGAGCTGGGGCTCTTCTCGGTCGAGGAGGCGGTGCGCCGCATGACCTCGCTGCCCGCGCGGCGCGTCGGGCTCTTCGACCGCGGCCTGCTCCGCCCCGGCATGGCGGCGGACGTCGTCGTCTTCGACCCCGAGCGCATCCGCGACCGGGCGACGTTCGAGGAGCCGAACGTCTACTCCGAGGGCGTCGACGCGGTGATCGTCAACGGCAAGGTCGTGCTCGAGGCCGGGACGATGACCGGCGAGCGCCCCGGGCGCCCGCTCCCCCGCTCGGCGCCCGGCAAGCCGGCGACCTGGAACCCGGCCCCCTAGCGGCCGTCAGGCCCGCGCCACTTCCACGCGTGCGTCGTTGAAGCAGGCGTTGCCGCCGATGTCGGAGAGGGTCGGCGGCGAGAGGGCGTTGGCGGTGCGGCCGTTTTCGGTGTGCTTCGCCCAGAGACCCTTGGGGAGGCAGACGACGCCGGGCGTGAGGTCGGAGTTGAGGCGCAGGCCGGTCACCACCTCGCCGTAGCTGTTCCAGATCCGCACGCGGTCGCCCTCGCCGAGCCCGCGCGCCGCGGCGTCGTCGGGGTGCATCTCGAGCGGCACCTTGCCGCGGCGGAGGTGCCCGAGGTAGCTGCTGATGGTGCGGTTGGTGGCCGGCGAGATGAGGGCGAGCGGCGCCGCCGCGGTCGCCGGATCGGGCTGGAAGGCGTAGAGGCCGAAGGGTGCCTCGCGGTCGAGGGCCTCGGGCACCAGGTGGACCTTGCGGTCGGCGGTCAGCGGGAAGGTGTCGACGAATTGGATCGGGGTCCGGCCGCAGGGCGCGTCGGCGATTCCATCGGCGTCGAGCCCCGCGCGCACCGCGCGGTTGTCGGCGCTGCCGTCGAGCAGGGCACGTTCGAGCGCAACCGGGTCCTCGAGGTCGCCCGGGCGGTCGAGACCGAGCCGCCGCGTCAGCTCGGCGAACACTTCATAGTTGGGGCGCGCCTCCCCGGGCGGCTCGGCGACCGGCTCGATGCGGTGGATGACGAAGGCGCCGTAGCCCTTGCCGAGCTCGCGGTGCTCGAGGAACGCCGTGGCCGGCAGCAGGATGTCGGCGTAGAGCGCGGTGTCGGTGCGCACCTGGTCGTAGACGACGGTGAAGAGGTCCTCGCGCTCGAGCCCGGCGCGGACCTTCTCCTGGTCCGGCGTCGTCGCCAGCGCGTTGGAGTTGTAGACGAAGAGCACGTCGACCTTCGGCGAGTCGAGCGTGAGCAGGACCTCGCCGAGGTGGTTCATGTTGATCTCGCGGGTCGCCGGCTCGGGCTCGCCGATCGCGCGCTCGTCGAGCTTCCAGGCGCCCGAGTTGCTCATCGTGTAGCCGCCGCCGCGCACGCCGAACTTCCCGCCCACGGCGGGCAGCGCGAGCACCGCCGCCACCGCCGAGCCGCCGTTGCGGTTGCGCTCGAGACCCCAGCCGCAGCGGATCACCGCCGGCGCCTCGTCGGCGTAGAGCCGCGCGAAGGCCTCGATGTCCTCCGCTGCGATGCCGCTCGCTGCCGCCGCTCGCTCGACGGTCCACTCCGCCGCGCGCCGGCGCAGCTCCTCGGCGCCGGTCGCGTGCTCGGCGAGGAAGCGCTCGTCGGCGTGGCCGTTCTCGAAAAGCCAGCGGATGACGGCGAGGGCGAGCGCCAGGTCGCCGCCCGGCTTGACGGCGAGGTGCAGGTCCGCCTGCTTGGCGAGCGGCGTCGCGCGCGGGTCGACGACGACGAGCCGCGCCCCGCTGCGCTGCGCCTCCTGGACGATGGGGACGAAGTGGATCCCGGTGGCCGACGGGTTGGTGCCCCAGACGACGATGAGCTGCGAGTGCACGTAGTCGGTGAGCGCGACGCCCGGCATCTTGCCGTAGAGGCCCACCGCGGCACGGCCGGTGGCCGAGGCGCAGACGGTGCGCAGCAGCGTGGACGCCCCGAGCCGCCGGAAGAGCCGCGCGTCGTTGGCGTCGTGCGTGAGCGCGCCGTTGGAGCCGCCGTAGCGGTAGGGCAGGATCGACTCCCCGCCGAGCCGCTCGCGGGCCTCGGCGAGGCGCGCCGCGATGGTGCCCAGCGCCTCGTCCCAGGAGATCCGTTCGAAGCGCCCCTCGCCCTTCTTCCCCACCCTGCGCTCCGGGTGGAGCAGGCGATCGGGGCCGTACAACAGCTCCGGGATGTGCCGCACCTTGGAGCAGATGAAGCCCTGCGTGAGCGGGTTTCGGTGGTCGCCGTCGAGCTTGGTGACCCGGCCGCCCTCGACGCGGACTTCGAGGCTGCAGGCGTCGGGACAGTCGAGCGGGCAGGCGGTGGTATGGACGGATGGCGCTTGGACCGATGGGGGCATGCCTTCATCTTAGCTTCAGCGGCGATCCAGCCGACCCTCGATCTCGTATGCCTGCGACCGAACGCGTCGCCTCTCGCGAGTGCCCGTGGAGCGGCAACTTCGCCGGCAAGGTGAACGTGCGCTCGCGGCCTGGCGGGCATAGATCGGTCGGCTGCGAAACGAGTCAGATGGTGCGCACGGCGCACCCTACGAGAGCGTGCCTCGATGGCCTCTCGATCGGACGGCGCTCCGGCGTAGGGTGCGCCGCGCGCACCATCCGGCTCACTCGCGCCGCAGCACGCGCATCGGATCGACGGCGCCCGCCCGCCACGCCGGCAGCGCGGTGGCAATCGCGCCGACGGCGAGGAGCACCAGCGCCACGGCGGCGAGGGTCGCCGGATCGTCCGCGGTGACGGCGAAGAGCTGCGACACCATGAGTCGGCCCGCCGCGAGTGCCGCGGCCACTCCCGCCACCACACCGAGCGCCACCGGCCGCAGCCCCTCGCGCACGGTGGTGGCGACGAGCTGCCCGCCGGTGGCCCCGAGCGCCTTGCGCAGCCCGAGCTCCGGCAGCCGGCGCGCCACCGTGTAGGCGGTGACGCCGAAGACGCCCACCGAGCCGAGCGCGAGCGCCATCAGCCCGAAGACGGTGAGCAGCAGACCGAGGACGCGCCGCATGCCGGCGGAACGCGTGACGACCTCGCTCATCGGCCGCAGGTCGCTGATCGGCACGTCGGCGTCGACCGACCAGACGGCGGCGCGCACCGCCGGCGCGAGGGCCATCGGGTCGCCGTCGGTGCGCAGCACGGTGTAGAGCTCCACCGCCCACGTCCACTCCTGGGCCGTCACGTAGAGCTCCGGCTCCACGGCCCGGTCGAGGGCGAACTGACGGACGTCGCCGACCACGCCGACGATGCGCACGGGGTTGCCGTCGGGGCCGAAGAGACGGATCTCCTTGCCGAGGGCCCTCTCCGCCGGCGCGTCGGGCCAGAAGCGGCGCGCCAGGGTCTCGTTGACGACGGCGAGGTCGGCGGCGTCGCCGAGGCCGTCGTCCGCCCGCAGGTGGCGACCGCCGAGCAGCGGAATGTCGAGCGACTCGAAGTAGCCGGGACGGATGACGCGGAAGCTCAGGTAGGGGGCGGTGTCGCCCGGGGCCACCGGATGCCCCTCGACATAGCTGGGGAAGCTCCAGTTGCCCCAGGTGAGCGGCAGGAGCTGGATGCCGCCGACGCCGCGAACACCCGGCAGGCCGGCGAGACGGTCGAACAGCCGGTCGTAGAGAGCGTTGTAGGCGGCGCTGTCGCGATACTTCGACCGTGGCGGGCTCAGGCGCAGGGCGAGTACGCCCTTGCTCTCGAGACCCGAGTCGACCGCATAGAGGGCACGGAGCGATCGCAGCATCAGTCCCGAGGCCACCGCGACGACTACCGCGAGCGCCACCTGCGCCGCCACGAGCCACGACGGCAGCGGCCGGCCGCGGCCGGCGCCGAGCGCGCCCGGACCGCCGGCCCGCAGCCCGGCGGCGGCCGAGCGGCGGGCGCCGCGCAACGCCGGCAGCGCCCCGAAGAGGACCGCCGCGGCGAGCGAGGCGGCGAGACAGAAAGCGAGCGCGGTGCCGTCGACGGTCACCGCGCCGAGGCGCGGCAGCATGGCGGCGGCGGACCCCGCGAGGACGCGCACCAGCACGAACGCGAGCCCCACGCCGAGCGCACCTCCGGCGAGCCCGAGCAGCACGCTCTCGACGAAGAGCTGGCGCGCGATGGCGAGGCTCCCCGCTCCCAGCGCACGCCGCACCGTCAGCTCGCGCTCGCGCCCCTCGCCACGCGCCAGGAGGAGGTTGGCGACGTTGGCGCAGGCGATGAGGAGGACGAGGCCGACGCTCCCCATCAGCAGCCAGAGCGGCGCCGCCACGCCGGCCTCGCGGTCGCGGGAGAGCGGCACCACGTCCGCCGTGCGCGCCGCCTCTTCGCCGATGGTGTTGAAGCCCTGTTCGTGGAGGCGTCGCGCCTCGGCGCGGAGCTGCGCGCGCGCCTGCGCCAAAGTGGCTCCGAGGGCCAGCCTGCCCACCCGCCAGTTGACGTACCAGGAGTCGTCCTCCCCCACCACCCAGCTCTTGGGCTCGGCGTAGGGGACCCAGACCAGCGGCGTCGCCTCGGCGGCTGCGAGCGGCTGGTACCCCTTCGGCATGACGCCGACGACGGTGCGCTCGTCGAGGTCGTCGCCGGCGAGAGGGATGCGCTTGCCGAGGATCGCGGGGTCGCCGGCGAAGCGGCGCTGCCAGAGCTCGTAGCTCAGGACGACGACCCCGTTGCGACCGCGGCGCCCCTCCTCGGGCAGGAAGGCGCGACCGAGCGCCGGCTGGATCCCGAGCAGCTCGAAGTGGTTGGCCGACACCTGCGAGCCGAGCACCTCCTCGGGCTCCTGGCCGCCCGTGAGCGTGAAGGCCCAGTTGGAGACCCCCGAGATTCCCTCGAGCGCCGGCATGGCGCGGCCGACGCGCCGCACGAGCGCCTTGTTGAAGGCCTGTTCGGGCCAGACGATGACGAGGCGGTCGGCGGCGCGGTACGGCAAAGGCTCGAGGAGCAGCTTGTGGACGGCGCTGAAGACCGCCGTGCTGGCGCCGATGCCGAGCCCCAGCGTCAACACGGCGAGGGCGGCGACGACCGGGCTCCGCCGCAGCGAGCGGATGGCCCACGAGAGCTCGGCGCTGACGATGTCCATTGCTGTCCTCCTCGGCTCCTGCCTGCGGTGAGGCGGCCTCCGTGCGGCGCGCGTCCGTTCGCGGGCGGCGGTGGCGACGAGGTCGGCGAAGGCGCGGAGCCACCAGGCGGCGCGAGCCGCGGGCGAGCCACGGAGCTCGCCGAGGCGCTCCGCCAGGTCGGCGTCCATCTCGTCGCCGTAGCGCCGCCGGAAGTCGGCCGGCAACAGCGCCAGGAGCCGGCGGTAAAGCCCGAGACCGCGGCTCACGACGACCCCTGCGCACGCGGCAACAGCCGCCGCTTCCGCGCCTCACGCACCAGGTCGTCGAGTCGCAGGGCCTCGGCCCGCGCCACCTCGCGGCCGAGCGCGGTGATCTTGAAGTAGCGCCGGCGGCGCGCGTCGCCGGAGTCCGCTGGCGGCGCGCTCTCCTCCACGAGGCCCTTGGCGGTGAGATCGCGCAGCCGGCGGTAGAGGTTGCCGGGGAAGATCGTCGCCCAGGAGGCGTCGCGCTCCTCGATCTCCTTGACGATGCGGTAGCCGTGGCTCGGGCCGTCGAGAAGGGCGAAGAGGATCCGCAGCTCGAAAGGGTGCAGCGGAAGCAGCTCGCGCAGGTCCGTCCGACTCACCTCGGATAGCGTCCTTTCGATAACGTCAGAATGACACTATCGCATGCCGCGTCGGCGAGGCAAGGCTCACGATGGGGGGGGACGGTCGAGGGGCAGGTGCGGGGCTAGCCGCCGGTGAGCGCCCTGGCCCCCCGCGGCAGGATCGCATGGAAGACGCTGCCGCTCCGCGAGCTCTGCACGCCGACGCGCCCGCCCTGAGCCTCGACGAGCCGGCGAGTGAGAGCCAGCCCGAGCCCCGTGCCCTGATGCCGCTTGCTCGTGCTGGAGTCGAGCTGTTGGAACTCGACGAAGAGCCTTCCGAGGTCTTCCTCTCGGATGCCCGGGCCATCGTCGGCAACGGCCAGACGGAATTCGTCCGGGCCTTCGGGGCTGGCGCGCACCGAGACGCGCCCCCCCTCGGACGTGAACTTGAGCGCGTTGGAAAGGAAGTTGTAGAGCACCTGCTTCAGACGTGCGGGATCGACACCGACTTCGAGCAGCTCGCCATCGATCTCGACTCGGACGTCGATCCGCCGCGAGAGAGCCAGCGGGCGGAGCGAGCTGCAGACCTCGTTGACCAGCTCGGCAAGGCGCCTCCGCTCGGCGTGAAACTCCATGCGCCCGGCCTCGACCTTCGCCAGATCGAGGATGTCGTTCACCAACCGCAGCAGATGCTGTCCGCTGCTCAGGATGTCGCCGACGTATTCGTTGTGGTCGGGGGACAGTGTCCCCACCTTGCCGGAACGCATGAGCGATGCGAAGCCGATGATGGAGTTGAGTGGAGTCCTCAGCTCGTGGGACATGTTGGCAAGGAACTCGCTCTTGAGCCGGGTCGCCTCGAACGCCTGCTGGCTGAGCTGTTCGAGGCTCGCGTTGAGCCTGCGAAGCTCCTCATTCGCGTCCTGGAGCTGCCGAGAACGCCTGAGAACCTCGGCCTCCACTGCCGTGGCACGAGCCGTGAGCTCGATCGTCTGCTGCTCGCGCTCCTGACCTGCCTCGAGCAGTCGCACCAACTCGCTCACGTCTTCAACTCGATGGATGATGTAGGTGAGCTCACCCTCGGCGTTCAGGACCGGGGAGTTCACGGGGCTCCAATGGCGGACCTCGAACTCCCCGCCTTCGCTCAGTGGGCGGCGAACGTCGTACTTCTGTACCGCCATCGCGTCGACCCGGCAGAGGTCACGAACCCGCTGGAGCGACGCGCGGAGGTTGGAGACTCCGGTCGCGCCGTGGTCGTCGGGATTGTCAGGAAAGACGTCGAAGATCCCACGCCCGAGGATCTCCTCTCGCCTCGTCATCGTCGCCGCAAGATAGGCGTCGCTCACGGCCGCGATGCGAAAGTCGGGAAGGAGGACGAGGTACAGCCCAGGGGCCGACTCGAACAGCTCCCGGAAGTTCGGCGCCGGGGGGGCTGCGATCTCGCCTTGTGCGGAGCTACGAGAGCCGCTCATTGACCACCCTGCGCAGCGTCGGCACGTCGAAGGGCTTCTCGAGGCGCAGGTTGGGGACCTCGTCGAGGAAGGCGCGTGCCTGCGGTGTGAAGGCGCCGCCGGTGAGGAAGATGATCCGCTGGGCATCCGCGGGGTGGCTCCGAAGGAGCTCCGCATGGAGCTCCATGCCGGTCATCACCGGCATCATCAGGTCGCAGAGGATGAGGTCGAATCGCTCGCCGCCGGCGAGCCGCGCGAGGGCCTGCTGGGCGCTCGTCGACACCTCGACGTCGTGGTCGACGGCGAGCACCCGCTGCACGAGCTCGGCGACCATCCGCTCGTCGTCGACGACCAGGATGCGGCCCCGCCTCTTGGCGGCCGGCGGCGGCGCCGGCGGCGGCGGCGGCGGCTCTCCGGCGTGAACCGCCGGCGGCAGGCTCACCCGGAAGGTGGTCCCGCGGCCGACCTCGCTGACGACGGCGATGTCGCCGTGAAGCGAGTTCACGATCCGGTGGCAGATGGCCAGCCCGAGCCCGGTGCCGACGCCGACCGGCTTGGTGGTGAAAAACGGCGTGAAGAGCCGCTGCAGCACCTCGGCGGACATGCCCGGTCCCGAGTCGGTGATCTCCACCACCGCCCAGCCGTCGTCCGTGTAGGTGCGCACCCGGATCTCCTGCGTGTCGGCGCGTCCTTCCTGCATCGCCTGCGCCGCGTTGACGAGGAGATTCAGAAAGACCTGGCCGAGGCGCGATTCGTTCGCCAGGACCGGCGGCACCGCGCCGAAGTCCTTCACCACGTGGGCCCGGTGTCGGATCTCGTTGCGCGCCAGGCGCAGCGAGGACTCGAGGACGCGATGGAGGTCGACCGGCAGGGAGAGCTCGTCCTCCGAGCGCGAGAAGATGCGCAAGTCGCGAACGATGTCGCGCACCCGGTCGGCGGCCTCGCGGGCATCACCGATCTCGGCCGCCAAGGTTTCGGCCGCGGCGGCTGCCTCGGTCCCGCCCTTCGCCAGCCGTTCCAGCTCGCGAGCCGCCAGCTCGAGGTTGCCGCTCACCGCGACCAGGGGGTTGTTGATCTCGTGCGCCACGCCCGCCGCCAGCATGCCGATCGACACCATGCGGTCGGCGACCATGAGCTGGGCCTGCGACCGCACCTGGTCGCCGACGTCGCGGCCGATGGTCAGCACCAGCCGCTCGCCCGAGACCTCGATCGTGCTCGCCGAGAACTCCATGAGGACCTCGGTGCCGTCGGCGCGCCGCAGGGACTGCCGACCCGATTGCCCTGCCTCGGAGAGCGGCCAGCGCAGGCCGTCGCCGCTGTCGCGGGCCGTCATCGAGAGGGCGCTGATCGGCAGGCCGACGACGACGTCGCGCGAGAGCCCGAAGGTCTCCTCCCAGCTCCGGTTGACCTCGCGGATCACCCCTTCGGGGGTGAGGACCGAGATCGTGTCGTGAGCGTTCTCCATCAGGCTCCGGTAGCGGTGCTCCGAGGCGGCGATGCGGTTGAAGGAGTCCGCCAGCGCCAGCGACTGCACGAGCTGGTTCCCCATCGCGCGCGCGAAGGCGCCCGCGTCGGAGCCGCCGACGTCGTTGCCCTTGGCGGCGAGGAGGATCACTCCCACGTGGCGCCCCTCGGAGCCGAGGGGGACCAGCTGCGCCGAGGCCGCGCCGGCACCTTCGAGGAGCGACCGCGAGGCCTCGTCCGGCGCCTGCGGCGAGATCCTCACCGGCGTCCCGACGGCGACCGCGTGCTCGAAGAGCGCGCGCTGCCCGAAGAAGGTCACCAGCTTCTCGTGCTCGCCTTGGGAGAAGCCCACGGCGTGCCGCAGCCGCATCGGTTCGCCCGGGTCGCGGAGGAAGATCGCGCCCTTGGAGATGCCGGCGGCGTCGAGCGTGGCCGCCAGCACGTCGCGGGTGGCCGCGTCGACGTCGGAGCGCTCGGCCAGCGCATCGGCGATCCCCGAGAGGACCGCGATCTGCGCCGCCTGCACGGCACAGCGCCGCTCGAGGTCCTCGATGCCGGCGAGCCGCCGCTCGAGCTGCTCGATGACCGCCCGCGCGTGGGCCATCCGCACCGGTTCGGTCGCGGCCTCGCTGACGGCGGGGGCCGCGCCGCGCGTCGACTCGCGGGCGGCCGCAAGGACGGTCTCGAATCCCGGCGTCCGCGTGACGAGGGCGTTCGCCCCGACGCGATGGGCCACGTCGCGGTCGAGCTCGTTCTCGTACCACGAGGAGACCAGTACGACGGGGATCTGCGAGAGCACCGGGTCGTTGCGCAGCTCGAGGCAGAGCTCGAAGCCGTCCATTCCCGGCATCAGCACGTCGCTGACGATGACGTCCGGCCGGCGCTCCCGCGCCAGGCGCAGGCACTCGGCCGCGGTGCGGGCGGCGCGAACCGCGAATCCCCCTTGCGAAAAGTGGATCCCCGCGAGCTTGAGCTGCACCGCGTCGTCGTCGACGAGGATGACGTCGGCGGCCGGGGAAGCCGACGGCTCCGCGGGTTTCCAACGCGGTAGGTAGCCGCGAACGACGTCGACGAGGCGGGACGGCTCGATGGGCTTGACGAGCGCGGTGCTGAAAACCGCGGAGGCATTGCGCTCTTCCTCTGGGTGCCCGAGGAAGCTGGAGAGCGCGAGGATGGGAACCTCCGCCCCTCCGGGGAGGCTTCGCAGGCGCCCGGCGAGCTCGACGCCGCCGAAGTCCGGAAGGACGATGTCCACGAGCACGAGGTCGGGCAGCCGCTGCCGCGCGGCCTCGACCGCCGCCTGCCCCGTCCCTGCGGCCAGGACCTCGAAGCCCTCGGCCCGCAGGGTGAGGACGAGCATCTTGAGCGTGATCGGGTTGTCCTCGACCACCAGGACGAGCGGCGACCGCGGGGGATCGCTCATCGCGACGACCCTCCAGCTCGTGCCCGCTCGATGTGGGACGCGATGATCCCCGGCAGCGCGCCGACGTCGATCGGCTTCGAGACGTAGCCGTCGCAGCCCGCGGCGAGTGCCTTCTCTTCGTCGCCCTTCATCGCGTAGGAGGTGACGGCGATGACGAGGATCGACACCGTCTCCGGCGCGGCCTTGAGCCGGCGCGTGAGCTCGAGCCCGTCCATGCCGGGGAGCTGGACGTCCATGAGGATGAGGTGTGGCGCGAAGACGGGGATCGAATCGATGGCGTGCTCGGCGTCGGCCACGGTCTGGACGTCGTAGCCCTCCCCCCGCAACAGCACGCGGAGCAGCTTGAGGTTCTGCGGGTTGTCGTCGACGACGAGGATCCGGTCAGCGGCCATGGAACCTCCCGGTGTGCGTCGCGGCTACGTCACGGGCGTCGCTGACGCGCGGCAGGATGGCGGAGAACGTGCTGCCCTCGCCGGGCGTGCTGCGGAGCTCGACGCGCCCGCCCTGCGCCTCGGCGAGCCGCTTGGACAGCGCCAGGCCGAGGCCCGTTCCCTGGTAGCGCTTGTTGGAGCCGGCGTCGAGCTGCTCGAACTCGACGAACAGCTTGGGCACGTTCTCCGGCGCGATGCCGATCCCGGTGTCTTCGACCTCGAGGCGGAAAGAGTCCTCCCCCTCGGCGGCGGTGCGGACCGTCACCTTCCCTTCCTCGGGCGTGAACTTGATGGCGTTGGAGAGGAAGTTGTAGAGGATCTGCTTGAGGCGGTCCGGGTCGAGCACCACGCTCCCGATGTCTGAGTCGAGCTCGAGCTTCAGCCGGATCTGCTTCGCGGCGGCGAGCTCGCGGAGCACGTCGCGCACCTCGCTGACGAGCCTGCCGAGGTCGACCGGCCTCGGGCGCAGCTGCATCCGACCCGACTCGACCTTCGACAGGTCGAGTACGTCGTTGATGAGCTGGAGCAGGTGCCGGCCGCTGGTGAGGATGTCGCCCAGGTACTCCTGGTGCTCGGGGGCCAGGGGTCCGACCTTCCCGAGGTGGAGCAGCTCGGCGAAGCCGATGATGGCGTTGAGCGGCGTCCGCAGCTCGTGGCTCATGTTGGCGAGGAACTCGCTCTTGAGCCGGTTCGCTTCATTCGTGCGTCGCTCGAGCTGCTTGCGCTCGGTGATGTCACGGATGGCGGCCGAGACGAGCAGCCTCCCCTCGGTCTGCAGCGGACCGAGGCTGACCTCGATAGGGAACTCCGTGCCATCCTTGCGCAGCCCGTAGAGCTCCAGCCCCGAGCCCATGGAGCGCACTCGCGGCCGCGCGAAGTACTCCGCGCGGTGCTGTGGCATGGCGCTCCGATATCGCTCCGGGATCAACATCTCGGCCCACTGCCTCACGAGCTCTTCCCTCGGATAGCCGAAGAGTTTCTCGGTCTGCGCGTTGACGAGCGCGATGCGGCCCTCGCCGTCGACGATGACGACGGCGTCGGGCGCCGATTCCAGCAGCCCGCGAAAGGTCTCCTCTGCCTTCTTGCGGTCGCTCACGTCTCGGATGGCGGCGGTGACCAGCATGCCCTCGGGGGTTTCGATCGGGGCGAGCTTGATGTCGACGGGGAACTCGCTGCCGTCCTTGCGTACGCCGTGGAGCTCGAGGCCCGCACCCATCGGCCTCGCGTGGGGATCGTCGAAGTAGCCTGCGCGATGTCCGGGGTGTGCGGCGCGATAGCGCGCCGGCACCAGGAGCTCGATCCGCTGCGCGAGCAGCTCGTCGCGCGAATAGCCGAAGAGGCGCTCCGTCTGGCCGTTGACGAGCTGGATGCAGCCGTCGCGGCCGACGATCACCAGCGCGTCGGGAGCCGCCTCGAGGAGCCCGCGAAACTTGGCCTCGACAGCCTGCTGATTGCGCAGCCGCTGGAGCTGCGTGACGTCCTTGTTGCTCACGGCGACGAACGGTCGTCGGCCGGGCGCCCGGACCAACCGTCTCGTGACGTCGACCATGATGCGCACGCCGTCCTTGCGGATCCGCTCGGTCTCCAGGACGACGGTGCGGCCTGCAATCGCGGCGGCCTGCGCTTGCAGCGATTCCGCCCGCAGCTCGGCGGGGACGATGAGGTCGTCGATCGAGCGGCCGATCGCCTCCTGCGCCGTGTAGCCGAAGACCGCGTTGGCGCCGTGGTTCCAGAAGAGGATGGTGCCGTCGAGGTCGAGCGCGATGAGCGCGTCGGGTGACGCGTCGACGAGGAGCTCGACGAAGTGCAGGTCCGCCCGAGACGGCAGCCGGTCGTCCATCGCACCCTTTCGATCGAAAACAGATGGAGTCGGAGGCCGCACCTCCCCCCCAAAGACCTCCGACACCGCCTGTCGGTTTCCCGGACGATAGCAGATCGACGCAGCATGTCGGCATTCCTCAAGCGACAGGCAAACGGCCTCGGAGCGCCGAAAAAAAGGGCCGGCCACGTCGGCCGGCCCGTCCACCCGGAGACCGCCTTCCCGTCTACTTCTTCGTGCGCACCTTCAGCGTGTTGCTGGTTCCGGCCACGGCGCCGTCCGGCCGCAGCGCGGTGATGCGCAGCGTCAGGCTCTGGTTCTTCTTGAGCCCGGCGACCGTCGCGCCGGTCTCGCCGCCGGCCACGGTGGTGAGGACCTGGTAGGTCCCCTTCTTGCCCGCGAGCTCGACCCGGAAGCTGCCCACCTCGGAGAAGGAGTGCGTCCAGGAGAGCTGCACCTGCGTCTGCGTCGTCTCGCCCGCGGCGACGGTGAACGGCTGCGAAGAGCCGGGACCGGGACCGGAGGGCGTGGGCTTGTAGCTGCCATCGCCGTAGACGACGGAGGCGCCGGTGCGGTCGTCGTCGCTGAGCCGGGCGCCGCGGCCGTCGTTGTGCGCCCTCGCCGCCATCAGGGCGTCGGCGTCGCTGGCGTGGCCGAAGCCGAGGGTGTGGCCGAGCTCGTGCGCGAAGACCTCTGCGGCGCCCGAGGGGTTGTTGGCGAGGAAGCACTCGGCGCCGTCGTTGACGACCACGTCGGCCTCGTTGATCTCGTGGTACTGCCGCCCGCGGTAGTCGCCGGTCGAGCTCCAGAACCACGCACCGCCGATGGCAAGAGCGCCGCCCTTCTTGCAGTCGAAGGAGCCAGCGATCGTCCCGTGGGGGTCGCCGAAGAGGAACCCGTTGACGCTGTCCGAGCCGGCGAGCCCGCCGTTGGCGTCGGTCAGGCCGTCGTAGGCGTAAGTGATCGAGCTGGTGGAGTCCGAGTTCCACGCGTCGATCGCGGCCTGCACGCTGGCGACCGTGGCGTCGAGCCCGAGGCCGGGCATCCCCGACGACTGGACCTTCCACCGCGCGCGGGCACCGGACTCGAACCCGAACCAGCGGGCCGGGATCTGGTCGCTCGTCGCGAAGTGCGTGTAGGCCTTCGCCTCGCGGCCGGCACCGGCGTTCGGCATCCGCACCCAGTAGTCGGCCGACCGCTGGACGCCCGCCGCGCGGTCGGCGAGCCAGCCGACGAAGCGGCCCAGGTCGCGCTCGACGCCCTCTTCCTTCGCCGCGCCTGCCGCCGCGATGCGCACCGCGCCGTCGAGGTCCTGCTCGGCGACGAGGCCGCCGCCGCCGGTGCGCGCGTGGAAGGCGCCCAGCATGAGGTGGAGGATCGTGTAGGTGCCGTCGGCGCCGGCTTGCAGGAAGAGGAGCGTCTGCTCGCCCACATTGAGCTCCGGGGCGCCGTCGACCTTCAGCCCCACCCCGTCGGCGCCCATGCCACCGGGCACCCGCACGACGACGGTGCCACCGGCGAGCTCACCCTGGACGAGCTCGTCGACCTCGACGATGTAGTCGGTCGTCGGCAGCTGGCCGGCCGGCCCGGGCTCGACCGCCACCACCTTGACGAGGGCGACGACGCTCGCCGCATCGGCGAGGTCGCGGTCGGCGACGGGGAGGTAGCTGGTCGCCATCGCGCTGGTGGCGAAGGCGACGAGGGCGAGGACGAGGCAGGCGGCGCGGCGGATGAGGTTCATGGCGGTCTCCTTGGGATCGGTGTTGCCATCCCAGATCGCAAGGAAGAGACCACTCATTAATCTCTTTGTTTGCCACAGTTAGCCAGGAATACCCATCCGCGCACGGGACCCAGTCCAGAAACCGGACGGGCCTGGGCGGACAGAATTGATGGTCTCCGAGCGGCAAAAGCGCCGCGCGATCGTCGACGCCCGAGCGGACGATCGCGCGCGGAGCGGTATGCTCGGCGGCGGCGCGCGGCGGGCTTTCGGCCTCGCCGGACGCGCCTTCCCTCAACTCACTTCCGCTGGGCGCCCATCTGAAAGAAAAGGTCCTCCTCATCGACGACGAGCCCTCCGTGAGGGCACCGATCCGGCGCTTCCTCGAGCACCACGGCTACGAGGTGATCGAGGCGCCGACGATCGCCAGCGGCGAGGCGAGCTTCCGCGACAACCGCCCGGACATCGCGGTGCTCGACTTCATGCTCCCCGACGGCGACGCCCTCGAGCTCATCCCGCGGCTCAAGGCCATCGATCCCGACGTGCCGCTCATCGTGCTCACCGGCCACGGCTCGATCGACCTCGCCGTGCGCACCGTGAAGGAGGGCGCGGAGCACTTCCTCACCAAGCCCCCCGAGCTCGCGGCGCTGACGACGCTCATCGAGCGCACGCTCGACAACCAGCGCACGCGCCGGCGCGACACTGCGGCGCGACGGTCCCAGGGGGAACGCGGCGCCCCCGATCCCTTCATCGGCACCACCTCCGCGATGAAGACGCTCGCGGCCGAGGCGCAGCTCGCGGTCGCGGCCGACAGCCCCGTCCTCATCATGGGGGAGACCGGCAGCGGCAAGGGGGTGCTCGCCCGCTGGCTGCACGCCAACGGCGTGCGCGGCGAGGAGGCCTTCGTCGACGTCAACTGCGCCGGCCTCTCGCGCGAGCTGCTGGAGAGCGAGCTCTTCGGCCACGTCCGCGGCGCGTTCACCGGCGCCATCGCCGACAAGAAGGGGCTGCTCGACGTCGCCCATCGCGGCACCCTCTTCCTCGACGAGATCGGCGACATGGACATCTCGCTGCAGCCGAAGTTCCTCAAGGTGCTCGAGGAGAAGCGCTTCCGGCGGCTCGGCGACGTGAGCGAGCGCACCGTCGACGTGCGGCTGGTGGCGGCCACCAACCAGGAGCTCACCAACCTGGTGCGCGACAAGCGCTTTCGCGCCGACCTCTACTACCGGATCAACACGCTGGTCCTGCGCGTCGCGCCCCTCCGCGAGCGCGCGGACGACATCCCCATCCTCGCCGCGGACCTGCTTCGCCGCCTCATGCAGGAGATGGCGCGCGCGCAGCTCGAGCTCGCGCCGGATGCCGTGGAGGCCCTGGTCGGCCACTCATGGCCTGGCAACGTCCGCGAGCTGCGCAACGTGCTCGAGCGCGGAGTCCTCGCGGCGCAGGGGCGGCTGGTCGAGCGCCGGCACCTCCGTTTCGACACCAGCTCGCCGGGCGCCGGCGAGGCGGAGGTCGAGGGCCCCTACCTCACCCTCGAGCAGGTCGAGCGCCGCCACATCGTGCGGGTCCTCCAGCACGAGAAGGGCCAGGTGGCATCCGCCGCCGAGCGCCTCGGCGTCCCCCGCAGCACGCTCTACCAGAAGCTCAAGGAGATGGGGATCGACCCAGTCGGCTTCCGCTAGTGCCCCCCCCGCGCGCAAAGCGCGCTGCCACACGCCCACCCGACCCCCTCCCCTGGGTTGGTCTGCCACCCCTCACTCCCCAACCCCTCCCCGCGCGCACAGCGCGCTACCGCCCTCCCACCCGACCCCCTCCCCCTGGGTTGGTCTGCCACCCCTCACTCCCCAACCCCTCTCTCCCCTCGCCGGGGAGAGAGGGGCCCGGATCGGTCCCCCTTCACCACCCACTCGCGTTCCGCGGCGCGCAAGGCGCTAGGGGCCGCTAGCTCGTGGTCGCCGTGCCCGCGAGGCGGCTGTGGCGCACGCCGTAGGCGAAGTAGAGCACCAGCCCGATGGCGAGCCAGATCCCGAAGCGGATCCAGTTGGTGAGCCCGAGCTCCGTCATCAGGTAGCCGCAGGTGAGCACGCCCATCACCGGGATGAGCGAGAGGCGCCTCAGGAAGCAGAACGCCGCCAGCACGCCGGCGCCGGCGAGGAAGACGATGAGCGGGATCTGGTGCTTGAAGACGGCCCAGCCGTGGATCGTCGGATCGGCCGGGTCGGTGAACGAGAGCCACTGCCGCACCGCGTCGCCGCGGTAGACGAGGGCCCAGACCCACCCGCCGACGTAGAGCACGGGGACGATCCAGCGCGAGTCGACGTATTTGACGTAGTTGCCGTTTTTCTTCGCGTCGCCGCCGAGCAGGAGGACGCCTGCCGACACCAGCACGAAGGCGAAGAGCGTGCCGATGCTGGTCAGGTCGGTGACCTCGGTGAGGTTCATGAAGAGCGCCGGGACCGCCACCAGAAGGCCGGTCATCAGCGTCGAGAACCAGGGCGTCTTGAAGCGCGGGTGGATGGCCGAGAAGATCGGCGGCAGCAAGCCGTCACGGCTCATCGACATCCAGATGCGCGGCTGGCCGAGCTGGAAGACGAGGAGCACCGTCGTCATCGCCACCACCGCCGAGATGGCCACCACGCCACGCAGCCACGGCTGGTTGGCTCCCTCGGGGCCGAAGACGAAGGCCAGGGGGTCGCCGACGAGCAGCTTGTCGTAGCTGACCATGCCGGTGAGCACGAGCGCGATGAGCACGTAGAGCACGGTGCAGATGATCAGCGAATAGAACATCCCGCGCGGCAGGTCCCGGCGCGGGTTCTTGCACTCCTCCGCCGTCGTGGTGATGGCGTCGAAGCCGATGTAGGCGAAGAAGACGCCCGAAACGCCCTTGAGCACACCGGTGATGCCGTTGGGCGCGAACGGGTTCCAGTTGGCGGGGTCGACGTAGAAGGCGCCGACGCCGATGACCACGAAGATGATCGCCAGCTTGAAGAGCACCATCGCGTTGCTCGCCCGCTTCGACTCGCGGATGCCGACGTAGACGAGCAGCGTGACGAGGGCGACGATCGTCAGCGCCGGCAGGTCGGCGATCAAACGCAGGCCGCCGAGGTGGGGGGCCGTCGTCCAGGCCTGGAACGCCTCGCCGAGCCGCGCGATGTCGGTGTTCGCGGCGATCGCCTCCGGCGTCGCGGCGGCGCCGAGGGCCTCGGTCACGGCGTGGTGGCCGCGCGCCGCCGACAGGTAGTCCATCGTCATCCAGGCCGGCAGGTGGATGCCGTCCGCGGCGATGCCCGGGATGCGCAGGCTCGAGAGCAGACCGGTGAAGTAGTCGCTCCACGAAATCGCCACCGCGATGTTGCCGATCGCGTATTCGATGAGCAGGTCCCAGCCGATGATCCAGGCCACGAGCTCGCCGAAGCTGGCGTAAGCGTAGGTGTAGGCGGAGCCCGAGATCGGCACCCGTGAGGCGAACTCGGCGTAGCAGAGCGCCGAGAAGGCACAGGCGACGGCGGTGAAGATGAAGAGGAAGATCACCGCCGGCCCACCGTGGAAGCAGGCGGTGCCGATGGCGGAGAAGATCCCGGCGCCGATGATGGCGGCGATGCCGAAGGCGGTGAGGTCGACCACCCCCAGCGTGCGCGTCAGGTGTGGGTGCTTGGGCTCGAGCTCGCCGTGGTCGCCGAGCCCCAGCTCGGCGTCGCGCTGGATCTCGGCGATCGGCTTCTTGCGGAAGAGCGTGGAGAATCCCATGCTTCGACTGCGCCTCGCTGGTAGGGGGTGGTCCGCGCCGCGCGCGGGTGGGCGGAGCTTCTCACACGGTCGACTCCCCGGCATAGCGGCGCCCCGTCGCTTGCGGGGCCAGCGATAATCGGGGAGTGACCCCGACCGCCCTGGCGCTCGCCACCGATCCCTCCTCGTCTCACGGGGGTCCGGGAACACGGGATCTGGTCGCGTTCCTCGCCGCCTCGCACCGACTCTTCGTGCTCACCGGCGCGGGGTGCAGCACCGAGTCGGGCATCCCGGACTACCGCGACCTCGACGGCGGCTGGAAGCACCGGCGCCCGGTGACCTACCAGCGATTCGTCGGCAGCCCCGCCGTGCGGCGGCGCTACTGGGCAGGAAGCCTCGCCGGCTGGGAGCGCATCGCCGCGGCCGCGCCCAACGACGCCCACCGGGCGCTCGCCGACCTCGAGCGCGGCGGCTCGATGCACTGGCTGGTGACCCAGAACGTCGACGGTCTGCACCAGCGGGCTGGTTCTTCGCGGGTCACCGACCTCCACGGCCGTCTCGACAAGGTGCTCTGCATCGCCTGCCGCACGCGCTACCCCCGGGCGCCGTTCCAGGCGGCGCTCGCCTCCGCGAACCCCGCGTTTCGCGGTCTCCTCGCCGGGGCGCGCCCGGATGGCGATGCCGAGGTCGACGGCGAGGCGCTGGCCGACTTCGTGGTGCCGGAGTGCGTGCGCTGCGGCGGCACGCTCAAGCCCGACGTCGTCTTCTTCGGCGAGGCGGTGCCGCCGCGGCGGGTCGACGAAGCGCTCGCTCGCCTGGCCGAGGCCGACGCCATGCTCGTCGTCGGCTCGTCGTTGATGGTCTGGTCGGGGTACCGTTTCGTCCTGCGCGCCCGCGAGCTCGGGCTGCCGGTCGCCGCCCTCAACCTGGGCCGCACGCGCGCCGACGGCGGCGAGCTCGACCTCAAGGTGGAGCTCCCGTGCGGCAGGGCGCTGACGGCCGCCATCGGCGGCGGCTCCTGACCCCGGGCGAAGACGGGCGGGGACAAGCCCCGCCCCTACACCAGAACAGGCACAGAACGGAATCCGAATGTAGGGGCGGGGCTTGTCCCCGCCCGTCCGGATCCGTCGCCGATCTTCGGGCGTCGATCGCGGCGATAGGATCTCGTCGATGAGCGATTCGGCCGCCGCCGCTTCCCCGATCACGCCGTCGCGCGACGAACGCGTCGCCGCACGCAGCCCCCGCGAGCCGCTCGTCCTCCTCGCGCTCGGCGTCGTGGCGCTGGTGATCTCCGGGATCCACCCCTACGAGCGTGCCACCTGGTGGATGGAGGTCTTCCCCGTCTTCCTCGGCGTGCCGGTGCTCGTCGCCACCTGGCGACGGTTTCCGCTCACCCCGCTCGCCTACCGGCTGATCTTCGTGCACGCCCTGATCCTCATGCTCGGCGGCCACTACACCTACGCGCGGGTGCCGCTCGGCTTCTGGGTGCAGGAGGCGCTCGGTCTCGCGCGCAACCACTACGACCGGCTGGGCCACCTCGCGCAGGGGTTCGTGCCGGCGCTGCTCGCGCGCGAGGTCTTCCTGCGCACGACGCCGCTGCGCCGGGGGGCCTGGTTGGCCTTCTTCGTCTGCTGCTTCGCGCTCGCGCTCTCGGCCTGCTACGAGTTCGTCGAGTGGTGGGCGGCGCTCATCGGCGGCAGCGCCGCCGACGCCTTCCTCGGCACGCAGGGCGACCCCTGGGACACGCAGTGGGACATGGTCCTCGCGCTCTGCGGCGCGCTGCTCGGACAGCTCCTTCTCTCGCGTCGGCAGGACCGCGAGCTCGCCCGCATGGGCTCGGGTGACTCCTAGTCCGGCGGCGGAGAGCGTAGAACGTCCCGCACGGCGCGCAGCAAGCTCGACCGATCGAAGGGCTTCGCCAGCATGGTGGCGGAATGCGCGACGTCGCCGCGGTATCGCACCAGCTCCTCCGAATACCCCGAGGCGAGGAGGACGCGCAGCCCCGGCCGCCGAGCCCTCATCTGCTCGGCCAGCTCGGGCCCTCCCATGCCGCCTGGCATGACGACGTCCGTCAGCAGCAGGTCGACCACCGGCTCCGCCTCGGCCACCGCGAGCGCGCTCCTCCCGTCCGACGCCTCCACGACGCGGTAGCCGGCGGCGCGCAGCATGCGGGCGGTGAGCGAGCGGACTCCCGGGTCGTCCTCGACGAGCAGGATGGTGCCGGCGCCCGAGAGGTCGTCGCCGATGGTCTCCCGCCGCTCTCCTGGCGCCTTCGCCACGGGTGCGCACGGAAAGTACGAGCGGATCACCGTGCCCCGCCCGACCTCGCTGTAGATCCTCACCTGGCCGCCCGACTGTCTGACGAATCCGAAGACCATGCTGAGCCCGAGCCCCGTCCCGCGCCCCGGCTCCTTGGTGGTGAAGAAGGGCTCGAACGCCTGGGCGAGGACGTCCGGCGGCATGCCCGCACCAGTGTCCGAGACCGTCAGCTCGACGTAGCGACCGGCCGGCACGCCGGGGTCGCCTTGAACCTGGTCGTTGTCGAGCGTGCTGTGCTTCGTCGCGACCTCCAGCAGGCCCCCGCGGGGCATCGCGTCGCGGGCGTTGATGCCGAGATTGACCAGCATCGACTCCAGCAGCACCGGGTCGAGGCGCACGGCGCACGCCAGCGGGTCGAGCCGCAGGCGCAGCTCGATGTCCTCGTTCAGGAAGCGCCGGAGCAGCGGGGCGGTTCTTCCCACGAGCTCGTTGAGGTCCACGACTTCCACCTTCAGGGGCTGCCGACGAGCGAAGGCGAGCAGCCGCTGCGTGATCTCCGCCCCGCTCTGCGCGGCACGCTCGATGTGGTCGATGGCCTCGATCGCCCCTGGGCTCCCCTGAGCCCCGAACTCCAAGCGCAGCACGCCGGCGTAGCCGAGCACGACCGTGAGCAGGTTGTTGAAGTCGTGCGCGACGCCGCCGGTGAGTTGGCCAAGCGCCTCGAGCTTCTGCACGCGGACGAGCGCAGCCTCCGCCTTGTTGCGGGCTTCGTTCTGGCGTAGCAACACCCCGAAGCCGCCGCCGAGGAGGAGGGCGAACAGCGCCACCGCCCCACCGGTCGAGGTCGCCACGCGCCGCCAGTCCGCGAGCACCTCTCGCTCGCTGGCGGCGACGGCGACCACGAGCCGCGGCTCGGCGAGAGTGCGGTAGGCGCCGACCATCGATGCGCCGCCGGCGGTCACCCTGCGGCGCAGGACGCCGGCGCCCGGATGCCGCTGCGCCTCTTCGAAGATCGCGTTCCCCTTGGCGCTCTCCCCCAGTGGGTGAGCTGGGGAGGCCTCGCCGAAGAGGAGGAGGCCATCGGGGTGAAACACCCAGAGCGCCCCTTCACGGCCCACGTCCACCGTGCGGAAGAACTGCCGCGACGCCTCGGGGCGGAAGGTGGCGACGACGGTGCCGCCGAAGGAGCCGTCCTCCTTCGTCAGGCGCCGGCCGAGGGGCAGCACCAGGGGACCTCGACCCCCGCGCGTACGGAATGGCGTGTCGACGACCAGGACGTCCCGCGTCTCTTCGGCGAGGCGCCGGAGGAGGTAGCGGTCCCGGCGTGACTGGCCGATGATGTTCGCCAAGGTCGAGTAGCGGATGACGCCCTCCGCGTCGGTAACCGTCATCGAGCCGACCTCCGGCATGCTCGCGCGCGTCGGGGCCAGGATGCGCTCCCACTCCGACGCCGGCGCGGTGGCACCGCCGATGCCGCGGCCGAGCACGGTCACCACCTTGAGGGTGCGGTCGACCGCCTCGAAGTCCTCCCGCACGTATTCGGAGAGGATGAGCGCCAGGTTGGCGACGCGGCGCTCGGCCGTCGCCAACACGATCTCGCGCTGCCAGGTAAGCTCGGCCGCCCACGCCACCGCGATCGCGGCGACCACCGAGATCGCCACCGCGCCGATGGACCGCTCGAGGCCCTTCACCGTAGGCGCCCACCCCATCCGCGGTTTCCGCGCGCGATTCGACCTTCCGACTTCAGGATACTGCCAACCCTAGCGCGGTGCCGCCTCCTCGCGCCGCGGGAGGACTCATGTCCGGCCGAGCAGGCAGACGGCGGCCCAGGGCCGCTTGCCGTCTTTCCCCGGCGAGTCAGCGAAGATCCGCGCCAGCGGCCGTAGCCACCATGGGAGCCGCCGGTACTGCGCCGCCGAGCTGAAGAGGGAGCGCACGGCAAGCGGTTGCCAGCCGCTGCGGCGGAAGAACTCCGGTCCCTCGGCCGGTCCGAAGTGGAACGGCGCGCGCGCCGCCTCGAGCTGCGCGCCGAGCGCCTTGGTCATGCGTACCAGCAGGCCGGGCGAGACGATGTCGACGAGCCAGCGCTGGAACGAGGGCTGTGGGGCGAGGTCGGCGCCCAGCGCGCTCACCTGCTCGGGCTCCAGGTAGATCACCAGCCCCTCGCTGATGGCCACCACGCGCTTCGCCTCGGCGCCGAGGCGGGCGAACAGCTCGCGCCGCGCCGCAACGTCGGCGAGGTCCAGCCGCACCCGTTCGAGGCGACAGCGCGGCGTCTCGCCGGCTAGCACCCCTTCCTTGACGTCGAGGATCCCCGGCAGGTCGACCTCGACCCAGCGCAGCTCCGCGGGCAGATCCATGCGGTACGGCCGCGCGTCGAGCCCGGCGGCGAGGTTGACGACGAGGTCGGTGCCGGCGGCGAGCTCGCCGCGCAGCAGCTCGTCGAAGAGCACCGTGCGCATCGCCCATGCCCAGTCGGCGCGGTTCCTCCGCTTCTCGGTGGCGGCGATGCGCCGGCCCCGCTCGCCGGCGAGCCGTTCGGCGTACGGGTCGCGGAAGAGGGCGTCGGGCCGGGCGGTCTCGATCGCCCGGTAGTGGGCCGCCCAGGCGGCGGTGTCCGAGACGTTGCGGATGGCCGGGTCGGGCTCGGTCATCGGACGAGACTATGACGAGCTAGGCGCCCGCCCGGCGCCTCGCTACACGGTTTCCGACTCGTCGCGGTCGCGGCGGAAGCGCTTGCGGAGGAAGGCCGCGAGGGCCGCGGCGCCGACCACGATCCCCTTCTTGAACGCCAGCAGACCGGCCAGCAGGCCCTTGAAGAGGCCCGTCTTCGCGGCGAGCGTGCCGGCGACCAGCGCAGCCACGCCGTATTTCGCCGCCTTGTCTTTGCCGGGCAGGTAGTCGGCGTAGCGGTGACCTTCCTGGAAGGTGACCGCCGGCAGCAGCTCCTGCATCGACGCCCGGATCGCCGGGAGCTGGTCGATGCCGGCCACGGCGTTGAGCACGAGCACTCCCCGCCGCCCGAGCACCTGGATGTTGTAGTTGAGGGTCCGCCCTCCCTCGCCGAACTGCAGGTCCTTCGCCCAGTAGATCTTGTGGCTCGCCTTGTCGTAGTGCGGCGGCTCCGCCCAGCCGACCAGGCGCACGGCCTCGTAGCCCTGCTTGACGCGCTCCGGGTTGTCCTTCTCCGCCGACTCCTGCATCTCCTTCAGGAGCGCCGTGTAGTCGATCGTCTCGGCTCCTTCGTCGTCGACGTAGCCGTCCTCCTCGAAGGTCAGGATGGCGCCCCAGCCCTGCTCGGTCAGCGGGCTGCGGTCGCCGGGCACGATCATGCCGAGTGTCTTGTTGCCCGGTGGGTTGCCCCAGCCCTCGACCAGCACGCGCTCGGTCTGCTCCGGATCGAGGTAGCGGAACCCGCTGCCGAGGTCGAGCGTCGCCAGGCCGTCGCCGACCACGACCTTGCCGGTCTTGTAGGTGAGCCCGGCCTCGAGGTCCTGCGCGGTGGGTTTCTCGTCCGCAAGCGCAGGCGCGCCGCAGCAGACGAGCACGAGAGCCACCGCCATGGAGCAGACGATCCACGAGCACCGCCGCTGCGCTGCTGGTTGCATCACCCGATCCTCCTGTGAAGTGCGCCGAGATCCTAGCAGTCCCGATACCCGACATCCCACACGAGGATCAGACGAAAAGCAGCGACGTTTTCTTTCAGGAGCGCTTCCAGAGGCTTGCACCGACAGCCGAACAGGCTGCCAGAGACGGGCGCTAGAGATGGGCCGCCAGGAACTCCCGGGCGCGCTCGGTGAACGCCGGCGCCCACTCGTGGCCACCGTCGAAGCGGCAGACTTCGGCGGCGATCCCCAGCTCGGCGAGCGACGCGAGGTCGGCCTCGAGCTTCTCCTCGCTGTACCACTCCTCGCCGCTGCCGCGGCCGACGAGGACGGCGGGGCGGGTCCCCCAGCCGCCGACGCGGAGCTCGGGCGGCAGGTCGCCGGCAAGGGCCACGACGGCGTCGACGCGCTGTCCGGAGCGAGCCGCGGTGCGGTAGGCCATCGCCACGCCCTGCGAGAAGCCCACGATGGCGAGCTTCCCCGCCGTGGGCAGGCGCGCGCGCAGCTCGGCGAGCGCGCGCGCCGTGTAGGCGACGTTGTCGGCCAGGGCCAGCTCGCGGTCCTGCCTCGTCATCCACCCGGCGACCACGGCCTGGTCGCGCGGCCGGTAGAACGGGTGCAGCGCCTGCGGCCCGGCGATCGCCCACGACTTGCCCAGGGCCAGAGGGCGCAGGAAGGCGAGGGCGTCTTCGCCGGTCTGCGCGTAGCCGTGAAAGCCGACGAGCAGCGCGGTGGGCTCGGGCGGCGCCTCGAGCACGATGCGGCCGTGGACGAGCGTCGGAACGTGGAACACGGTTGGCGTCATGTTCAGATCGGTCTCCGTCCAGTTCAGATCGGTCTCGGTCATCCTCAGATCGACCTCCCGATGGCGGGTACGATGATGCGGAGCTGGTCCATGAGCGCCTGGAACTGCTCGGGGAAGAGCGACTGCGCACCGTCGGAGAGCGCCCTGTCGGGGTCGCAGTGCACCTCGACCAGCAGCCCGTCCGCGCCGGCGGCCACCGCCGCGCGCGCCATCGCCGGCACCTTGTCGCGGATGCCCACGCCGTGGCTGGGGTCGGCGATCACCGGCAGGTGCGAGCGCTTCTCGATCACCGGGATGGCGGAGATGTCCATGGTGTTGCGCGTCGCCGTTTCGAAGGTGCGGATGCCGCGCTCGCAGAGGACGACGTCGCGGTTTCCCGCCACCACGAGGTGCTCCGCCGACAACAGCCACTCCTCGATGGTGGCGGCGAGGCCGCGCTTCAGGAGCACCGGCTTGCCTGCCTTGCCGAGCTCGCGCAGCAGCGAGTAGTTCTGCATGTTGCGGGCGCCCACCTGCAACATGTCGGCATAGCCGGCGACGAGCGGGACCTGTGCCGGGTCGAGCACCTCGGTGACGAGCGCCATCCCCTGCTCGTCGGCGGCGCGGCGCAGCAGCGCGAGCCCCTCCTCGCCGAGCCCCTGGAAGCTATAGGGCGACGAGCGCGGCTTGAAGGCGCCGCCGCGGAGCAGCCGCGCGCCGGCGGCGCGCACGGCGGCGGCGGTGCGGCGGATCTGGTCCTCGTTCTCGACCGAGCAGGGGCCGGCGGCGACGACGACCTCCTCGCCGCCGAACGTCACGTCGCGCACGCGAACGAGGGTGTCCCCGGGGTGGAAGGCGCGCGACACGAGCTTGTAGGGGCTCGAGATCCGCACCACCTCCTCGACGCCGGGGAGCAGCGACAGCTCGGCCGGGTCGAGGTCGGCGGTCGGTCCGACGACGCCGAGCACCGTGCGCTCGGCGCCCGTCGAGCGGTGGACGTCGAAGCCGCGCTCGACCAGGCGGGCGATGACGTGCTCGACCTCGACGGCGTCCGCCGCCGGCGCCATGACGACGATCACGGCGCCGCTCCCGGCATCGTCGCCCCGCCCGCCTCGGCCGCACCCGGTTCGGCCGTGCGCTCGAGACGGCGGCTCTCGTCAATGATGCGCTCGAAGAGGCGCCGGATGGCGGCCGCCTCGAGCGGCCCGCGGTTGGCCTCCACCACGTGCGCGACGACACGCGCCTCGCGGTCCGGCTGGTAGATGGCGATGCCGGCGCCCTTCTTGACGCTGCCGATCTCCTGCGCCCACTTGGCGCGCTGGTTGAGCAGCTTCACCAGCACCTCGTCGACGGTGTCGATGTTCTGGCGCAGGCGCTCGATGGCGGCCTCGGCGGGCCCGCCAGTCATCGCCGGCGCACCGCGTCGGCGAGCTCGCGCACCCGCTCCTCCAGCAGCCTGGGCAGGTCGCCGTTGGCGCCGTGCTCCTCGATCATGCGCACGAGGGCACTGCCGACGACGACGCCGTCGCTGATCTTCGCCACCGCGTGTACCTGCTGCGGCGTGGAGAGGCCGAAGCCGACCGCCAGCGGCAGCGAGAGCCGCCGCCGCAGATGCTTGACGTCGCCGAGGAGCTCCTTGGGAAGCTCGTCGCGCTCGCCGGTGACCCCCGTGCGCGAGACGTAGTAGACGAAGCCGCTCGAGCTCTCGCCCACGCGGCGGATGCGCTCCTTCGAGCTCGTCGGCGCGAGCAGGAACACGCTGTCGATGCCGTGCTCGTAGAGCGCCGGCAGCAGCTCCTCCTGGGCCTCCTCGGGCGGCAGGTCGACACAGAGCACGCCGTCGACGCCGGAGGCGGCGGCGAGCTCGGCGAAGGTCGTGAGGCCGCGTGCGAGGAGCGGATTGAAGTAGGTGAAGAGGACGATCGGCACGCCGAGATGGTCGCGGTGCCGCGCCACCATGCGCAACACGTCGTCGAGCGTCGTGCGCGAGGCGAGGGCGCGCGCCGCCGCGCGCTGGTTCACCGGACCGTCGGCGATGGGGTCGGAGAACGGCACGCCGATCTCGACGATGTCGGCGCCGCCGGCGACGACCGCCTCGAGGAGCTTGGGTGTCGTCTCGATGTCGGGGTCGCCCGCCATGAGGAACGGGATGAAGGCGGCTCGCTTCTCCGCCTTGCAGCGGGCGAACACCTCGGCGATCGGAGAGCTGCCGCTCATTCCCCACCCTCCTCGTCGCCGCGCTTGCCGGCCTTGCGCCACTTCCTCGGCGACGGGTGCAGCACGACCTCGGTGGCCTCCTGCACTTCGGCCGCCCGCGCCGCGTCCCACTCGAGCACCGAGTCGACGTCCTTGTCGCCGCGGCCGGAGAGGTTGACGAGCGCCACCATGCGTTTGCCCAGGTTCGGCGCCCGGCGGATCACCTCGGCGATGGCGTGCGCGCTCTCGAGGGCGGGCAGGATGCCTTCCGCCCGCGCCAGCCGGTGGAACGCATCCACCGCCTCGACGTCGGAGACCGACGTGTATTCGACGCGGCCGCGTTCGGCGAGGAGCACGTGCTCGGGCCCCACCGCCGGGTAGTCGAGCCCCGCCGACACCGAGTGGGTGGTGGCGATCTGCCCGTCGCGGTCCTGCAGCACCAGCGTCCGCGTGCCATGCAGCACTCCCAGCTTGCCGCCGTGGAACCGCGACGCGTGTTCGCCCAGCTCGGTGCCGCGGCCCCCCGCCTCGACGCCGATGAGGCGTACCGAGCGGTCGCCGAGGAAGGCGCCGAAGAGACCGATGGCGTTGCTGCCGCCGCCGACGCAGGCGATGGCGACGTCGGGCGTCGCCCGACCGGTCGCCTTCTTGAGCTGCCAGCGCGCCTCCTCGCCGATCGGCCGGTGGAAGTCGCGCACCATCCGCGGGTAGGGATCGGGGCCGAGCACCGAGCCGAGCACGTAGTGGGTGGTGCGCACATTGGTCACCCAGTCGCGCAGCGCCTCGTTGATGGCGTCCTTGAGCGTGCGGCTGCCCGCGTCGACCGGCACCACGGTGGCGCCGAGCAGCTGCATGCGGCTGACGTTGAGCCGCTGGCGCCGCATGTCCTCTTCGCCCATGAAGACCGCGCACTCGAGGCCGAGCAGCGCCGCGGCCGTGGCGGTGGCGACGCCGTGTTGCCCCGCGCCGGTCTCGGCGATGACGCGCCCCTTCCCCATCTCGCGGGCGAGCAGGCACTGGCCGATGGCGTTGTTGATCTTGTGCGCACCGGTATGGAGCAGGTCCTCGCGCTTCAAGAAGATGCGGGCGCCGCCGAGCTCGGCGGTCAGGTTGGCGGCGAAGTAGAGCGGCGTCGGCCGCCCGGCGAAGTCTCGGAGCAGCTCGTCGAGCTGGCGGCGGAAGGCGCGCTTGCCGGAGAGCTTGTCGTAGGCGCGCGAGAGCTCGGCGAGCGGCGCCATCAGCGTCTCGGGGACGTAGCGCCCGCCGAAGGTGCCGAAGTAGCCGCGGGAGTCAGGCTGGCGTCGGGGCTTCTTCATCGCGAACCTGGGCATCGCGGCCCATGTCCTCCCTTCGGTCGTCCATGGTCCCTACCTCCTCGAACAGCGCCCGCAGCTTGCCGGCGTCCTTGTGGCCGGGGGCGCTCTCCACACCGGAGCAGACGTCGATCCCCCACGGTCTCCAGTCGTCGCCGACGGCGTCGAGCAGGGCGCGGAGGCGGCCGGGGGCCACACCACCCGCGACGAGCACGCGGCGACCGGGCGCCGCGTGAGCCACGCGCCGCCACGACCACTCGACGCCGGTGCCGCCGTACATGCCCGGGCGCGCGGCGTCGAAGAGGAACGCCCAGCTCTCGCCCCAGGGCGCGATGGCGCCGGCGGCGTCGAACGAGGCGCCGACGCGGAAGGCGCGGATCACCCGGTCCGGCGCGACACCGGCGCGCGCCAGCTCGGGCAACGTCTCCGGCGCCTCGTCCCCGTGGAGCTGCACGAAGTCGAGACCGGCGGCGGCCGCCGCCTCGGCGACGAACGCCGGCGGCTGGTCGACGAAGACCCCGGCGAGCAGCACGCGCCCGCGCACGGCGTCCGCCACCTCGCGCACCTGCGCGGCCGACACGGCGCGCGGGGACTGCGGCCAGAAGTTGATGCCGAGCAGGTCCGCCCCCAGCTCGACGGCGAGCGCCGCGTCCTCCGGGCGGGTGACGCCGCAGACCTTGACCTTCAGGGCGGCGCTCACGACAGCAGCTCCTTGAGCGCCTTCGCGGGGTCGGGCGCGAGCAGCAGCCGTTCGCCGATGAGGAACGCGTCGTAGCCGACCGAACGCAGCATGTGCAGGTCGCTCGAGGAGTTGATGCCGCTCTCGGCGACCTTGATCGCCTCGGTCGGCAGCGTCGAGGCGAGCGCGAGGCCGTGCCCGATCGACACCTCGAAGGTGCGGAGGTTGCGGTTGTTGACGCCCACCAGCTCCCAGCGCGCTCCGGACAATCGCCCGAGCTCGCCGAGGTCGTGCACCTCGACGAGGGGCACGAGCCCGTGCATGCGCGCCGCCGCCGCGTAGCCGTAGAGCTCTTCCTTGGAGTAGAGCGCTGCGACCAGGAGGATGGCGTCGGCGCCGGCGTCCTTGGCCCACTGCAGCTGCAGCGGGTCGACGACGAAGTCCTTGGCGATCGTCGGCAGTCCGCTCGCCTGGCGGCAGCCGCGCAGGAGCTCGTAGCTCCCGTAGAAGAAGTCCGGCTCGACGACGACGGAGAGCGCTGCCGCACCGTGCCTGGCGTAGGTGCGCGCCACTTCGAGCGGGTCGAACTGCCCGCGCAGGGAGCCGAGGCTCGGCGAGCCGAGCTTGACCTCGGCGATGACCGCCCGGCCGCGCTGGCGCGCCAGCGCGGCCAGGAACGGGTTGTCGGGCGCCGCGAGCAGGGGCGAGGCGCCCTCGGGCACGGGCGGCTCGCCCTCCCCGAACGCCGCCAGCCGCCGCTTCCGCCGCTCGACGATGCGCAGCAGGATGTCCGGAACGTCGGCGCGCTGCTCCTTGCTCATCGGTACGCCCTCAGCTCGGCGAGCTTACGGGCGCCAGCCCCCTCTGCCAAGAGCGCCAGCGCCTGCGCGACGCCCTCGCGCAGCGAGCCGGCGCGGCCGCCCACCCAGAGCGCGGCACCGGCGTTGAGCGCCACGACCTCCGCGAGCGCCCGCTCGCCACCACCCGAGAGCAACGCTTCCATGCTGCGCGCGTTCTCCTCCGGCGTCCCGCCGGCGAGGGCCGCGAGCGGAACCCGCGCGAGGCCGACGTCCTCGGGCTCGACGGTGAAGGAACGCAGCGCGCCGTCCCGCACCTCCGCGACGTGAGTGGGCCCGGTCGTCGTGATCTCGTCGAGACCGTCGCTGCCGTGCACGACGAGGGCGTGCCGCGCTCCCAGCTCGAGCAACACCCGTGCGAGTAGCTCCACCTTGTCGCGGCCGTACACGCCGAGCACCTGCGCCTGCGCCCCCGCCGGATTGGTGAGCGGGCCGAGGAGGTTGAACACGGTGCGCACCCCGAGAGCGCGGCGCACCGGCATCACCTCGCGCATCGCCGGGTGGAGGCGCGGCGCGAAGAGGAAGGCGATGCCGATGCCGTCGAGGGCGCGCCCCGCCACCTCCGGCTCCACCTCGATCGGCACGCCGAGCGCGGCCAGCACGTCGGCGCTCCCGGACCTGCTCGAGACCGAGCGGTTGCCGTGCTTGGCGATCGCCGCACCGCCGGCGGCCGCGACCAGCGCGGCCGCGGTCGAGATGTTGAAGGTGCCGCGGCCGTCGCCGCCGGTGCCGCAGGTGTCGACGGCGAGCGCTTGCGAATGCGGGATCGCCACCACGCGGCGCCGCATGGCCGAGGCGGCGCCGGCGATCTCGGCCGCCGTCTCCCCCTTCATCGCCAGCGCCACGAGCAGCGCCGCCTTCTGCGCCGCGTCGAGGGCGCCGTCCATGATCTGGCCGAAGAGCGCGTCGGTCTCCTCGCGGGTCAGGTCCTCGCGGGCGAGGAGCCGCCTCAAGGCGTCGGCGAAGACGAGCTCGCTCACTGGTTCCTCACGGAGGTCCTCACGCTGGTCCTCACGGTGGTCCTCACGAGGGTCCTCACGAGGCCGAGGCGCCTCCGCCGCAGAGCTGGAGGAAGTTCTCCACCAGCCGCGGCCCCGCGACCGTCATCACCGACTCGGGGTGGAACTGCACGCCGTACCACGGCAGCTCGCGGTGACGCATCGCCATCAAGGTGCCGTCGTCGGCCCAGGCGGTGGGCTCGAGCTCGGGCGGCAGCGTCCCCGACTTGACCTCGAGGCTGTGGTAGCGCGTCGCCTCGAACGGGTCGGGCAGCCCGGCGAAGATCCCCTCGCCGCGGTGCCGCACGTTCGAGGTCTTGCCGTGCATGAGGTGCACGGCACGTCCCACCGTCGCCCCGCAGGCGAGCCCCATCGCCTGGTGGCCGAGGCAGACCCCCATCACCGGCACGGCGGCGCGCGCGCCGAGAAGGTCCATCATCACCCCGGCCTCCTCGGGCCGACCGGGGCCGGGCGAGAGCAGGATTCCGTCGGGCCGCCGCGCCAGCATCGCCGCCGCCGGCTCCGCGTCGTTGCGCAGCACCTCGACCTCGGCGCCCGCCACGAGCAGGAGCTGGACGAGGTTGTAGGTGAACGAGTCGTAGTTGTCGACGACCAGGATGCGTGCCGCGGTCACGTTGGTCCCCCCGCGAGGCTCCGTGTAGGGTGCGCACCGCGCACCATTCCGGCTCCGGCAAACGTCGCGCTCATGGCCCCTCGCGGCGAAGACTGGTGCGCGGTGCGCACCCTACGCCTCCAGCTCCTCGGCGAGGGCGAGCGCCGCCAGCATCGCCGCCGCCTTGTCCTCGGTCTCGCGCTGCTCGCTGGCGGGGTCGGAGTCGGCGACGATCCCCGCCCCCGCCGTCACCGCCACCTGGCCGCCTCGCACCTCGAGGGTGCGGATGGTGATGCAGGTGTCCATGTCGCCGCTGAAGGAGAGGTAGCCGACGGCGCCGGCGTAGGGCCCGCGAGGCCCCGCCTCGAGCGCGTCGACGATCTCCATCGCCCGCACCTTCGGCGCCCCCGAGACCGTGCCGGCCGGGAAGCAGGCGAGGAGGGCGTCGAGCGCGGTGCATCCGTCGGCGAGCTCGGCGACGACGCTGCTGACGATGTGCATCACGTGACTGTAGCGCTCGACCTCCATGAAGCTCGCCACACGCACGCTCCCCGGCGCGGCCACGCGCCCGAGGTCGTTGCGGCCGAGGTCGACGAGCATCAGGTGCTCGGCGCGCTCCTTGGCGTCGGCGAGCAGCTCGGCGGCGAGGAGGCGGTCCTCCTCGGGGTCGCCGCCGCGGTGGCGCGTGCCGGCGATGGGCCGCGTCTCGACCCGCCGTCCCTCGACCCGCACCAGCATCTCGGGCGAGGCGCCGACGAGGGCCATCTCCGGCAGCTCGAGGAGGACCATGTACGGGCTCGGGTTGACGAGGCGCAGCGCCCGGTAGAGCGCCAGTGGCGCAGCACTCGTCGCTGCGGCGAAGCGCCGCGCCAGCACCACCTGGAAGATGTCGCCGGCGACGATGTGCTCCTTGGCGCGCCGCACTGCCTCCTGGTAGCCGGCTCCGTCGAGGCTCGCCGGCGGCAGCGGCGCGCGACCGGAGCGCGGCTCCGGCAGCTCGACGCCGCCGCTCGCACCGGCCCCCGTGAGGGCAGCCGCCACGCGGTCGAGCTCGGCCTCGGCGCCGGCGCGGTCGACCTCGCCCTCGACTTCGTTGGCGAACGCCAGCGCGCGCTGGCGCACGTGGTCGAACACGACGACGGTGTCGAAGCGCCCGAGCACGGCGAGCGGCGCGCCGGCGGCGGCCTCGGCCAGCCCGGGGAGCAGCTTGGGCTCGACCAGCCGCACGAGGTCCCAGCCGAAGAATCCCACCCAGCCGCCGGTGAGCGGAACCTCGCCGGCCGGCCCCGTGAAGGCGCCGACGCGCGCCCGCACGGCGTCGAGCGGCGGTCCGGGGAGCCGCTCCACCTCGACCTCTCCCCTCGAGGCGCCGGCGGCGAAGCCGCCACGCACCACTTCCGCTCGGTCGGCGTAGACGTAGAGCAGCTCCCGCGGGCCCGCTCCCAGCAGCGAGTAGCGGGACACCCGCTCGCCGCCGGTCACGCTCTCGAAGAGGAAGCGCACCGGCGACAGCGCCGCCAGCCGCCGGTAGGCGCCGAGCGGCGTCAACGCGTCGGCGAGGAAGGCGCGCGTGTGCGGCTTGACGACCGTCGGCGTCGCTCGCCGCCGCGTCTCGACCGTCATGGCGCTCCTCCCCGCGCCTCGAGCCCATCCGGCGAGAGTCCCAGCGCGCGCCGCCCGACCTCGACCGGCAGCTCGTGCCCGGTCATCCGCCGAAACTGCCCGAGCGCCTGCCCGAGCAGCACCTCGCGCCCGTCGACGACCGCCGCGCCCGCCGCTACAGCCGCCCGCGCGAGCGGCGTGGGCGCCGTGCCATAGATCAGCTCGACCACCACCATGCCTGGCCCCAGCTCGTCGACGGGGAACGGCAGCGCGTCGCCCTCCCGCCTGCCGAGCGGCGTCGCCTGGACGACGATGTCGAAGCCGGCGGCCGAGAAGTCGGCGAGGGGACGGAACGGCAATGCCAGCTCCGCCGCCACCGCGGTGCCGCGCTCGACGTCGCGGTTGACCACCGTCACCGCGGCTCCCGCCAGCGCGAGCACGAGCGCCGCCACCCTGCCCGCTCCCCCGGCGCCGACCAAAGCGACGCGCGCGCCCGCCACGTTCACGCCCCGCCAGCCGAGGGCGAGCAGCACACCCTCGCCGTCGGTGGTGTCGCCCTCCCACACGCCGTCGTGACAGACGAGCGTGTTCGCCACCGACAGACGCTCGGCGAGCGGGCTCAACGCCCCCGCCACGGCCACCGCGCTCGCCTTGAACGGCGTCGTCACCGAGAGGCCGACGAGCGGCATGCCGCAGTCGGGGAGGAGCGACTCCTCCACCACCTCGAGCCAGAAGTCGCCGAGACCGGGCGCCTCGAACGGCAGGTAGAGAAACGGCAGCTCGAGCGCGCGATACCCCGCGTTGTGCAGTCGCGGCGAGAGCGAGTGAAGGGCGGGCATGCCGACGACGCCGCAAAGCGACCGGATCGGTCGCAGCTCGGGCAGCGCGTAATCGGCCACCAGCCGCGCCACCGGCAGCTGCCCCGGCGCCGCGGGATCGTCCCACGCCGAGCCGTAGACCCACGGCGCGCCAAGGTAAGGAGCGACCAGCCGCGTCCACGTACCGACGGCGCCCGCCGCGAACGCCACGACGTCGTCCCGACGCGTGTGGGCCAGAAGCTCGAGCGGCAGCAACGCCTCGCCCGGCTGCGTCGCGAACACCACCAGCTTGTAGAGGGCGGCCGGCGTCTTCATCAGGTGCGCGGCGCGATGCTCGAGGTCGACGAGCGGCTCCGCGGCGCCGTGCCACGAGATCAACCGCCGCTCTGCCGGCAAGGCCGCGAGCAGCTCCGCTCCCAGGTCGCGCTCCCCCTCGAGGTCGACGAGGTCGTACGCGTCGGCGGCGCGCAACAACCGCTGTCGCCTCTCGTTGGCGCCCCCCCCGAACGTCCCCTTCTCGGCTGCGCTGCGAAGCGTGTAGAGCAGCTTCCCGGGAAACGCCGCGCGCAGCGCCGCGACGTCGAGCTCACCCGTGAGATCGGCCCGCACCTCGAGCACGTCGACCGCCGGCGGCAGCTCCGCCAGCTCGCCCGGGCCCGGTGCCCGGGTGAGGGTGGCGACGAGAGTCGCTCGGCGGGGCTCGCTCACGCGCAATGGACCTCCCACGGAAATGTCCCGGTAGGAGGTTCGCCGTCGCGGCGCTGCCTCGTCCCGGGGATCTCGGCCGGGACGAAACCCGACCGCGCCCTAGACGTCAGGCTGCGCGTAAGACCACCAGCAACGCATGGCCGGCGGCGGGGTGGCGACCCCGGAGACCGCGACGGGCGTAGCGCTGGTGTGACTCATCGGCATCCGCATCGTAGCAACGGGATTACAACAGCGAGGATCAGAGGCTGTCAAGGCTAGTGGATCGGGGAGAGCAGAGAAGAG